>JGI12109J20283_10871744_pt1 | contig 35772 bp, 33 predicted proteins | sample ElkSlonscriptome_12_FD_20283 | JGI IMG/M metagenome (IMG submission 20283)
ACAAGAAGGTGATCGTCGCGATTGCTGCGGCCGGCCTCCTGTCCGCTTGCGCCAACAAGTGGGACGTGGAAGGCGCCCAGAGCATGGAAAACATGGGCAGCCCGTTCCAGGCCGCCCTGCAGAGTGAATACGCCGAGCTTGCCGCCAACGAGCGCGGCGAAGGCGATTGGCCCGACACCGCGTACTTCGTCGCCAAGGCGAAGGCCGCCGCCATGGGCGACGCCGTGGCGCCAACCACCATGGACGAGCGGGCCATTCCCGCCAAGTACGCCGACGAGTTGACGGCCGCCCGCGCCGAGCTGATGACGGTGATGAACCAGGGCGCCGCCCAGGCCAACCCGCCGGTCGCCGCCAAGGCCCAGGCGATGTTCGACTGCTGGATGCAGGAAGCGGAAGAGGACCGTCAGCCCGACGACATCGCCGCCTGCAAGCAGAACTTCCAGATCGCCATCAACCAGCTGAAGACACCGCCGATGCCGGCGGAGCCGTACGTGGTTTACTTCGATCTGGATTCCTCGCAGCTGGACGCGGAAGCCATGGCCACCCTGGACACGGTCGCCGCCGAGTACCAGCAGGTCGTGCCGCCGCGCGTGCTGGTCGTCGGCCACACCGACACCAGCGGCCCGAGCGACTACAACGTGGTGCTGTCGCAACGGCGTGCCGAAAGCGTCTCGCGCGCCCTGGCCGCTCGCGGTATCGCCTCCGAGGTCATGCAGCTTGAAGCCTACGGTGAAGAACGCCTGATGGTTCCGACTCCGGATGGAACCGTCGAGCAGATGAACCGTCGCGTGGAGGTCATGTTCCAGAACTAAGACCCCGTCCGGGTCTGGTTCCGGGCTGCCCTGTTGCGGCGCTCAACCTGACGGATTGCGGCGCGTCGGACCCTCCGGCGCGCCGTTTTCCTGTCCGCCTCATCCCCGAACCGTTTCCGTGTGCCGGAGGTCCCCGCCCATGGCCTATGATCCGAACAATATCTTCGCCAAGATCCTGCGCGGCGAAATCCCGTGCGACAAGGTGTACGAGGACGAGCACACCCTGGCCTTCAACGACATCAATCCCCAGACACCGACCCATGTCCTGGTGGTGCCGAAAGGCCCGTACGTGAGTTGGACCGACTTCAGCGAACGCGCCAGCGACGCCGAGATCGCCGCCCTGGTGCGCGCCGTCGGCACCGTCGCCAAGCAGGCCGGGGCGGTCGAGGAGGGCTACCGCGTGCTGTCCAACGCCGGCGCCAACGCGAACCAGGAGGTGCCGCACCTGCACCTGCACGTCTTCGCCGGCCGCCCGCTCGGCCGCATGGTGGCAAAGGCGAAGGAGTAGCGGCCTGACGCTCCACCCGCACCCCGGCACGCACCTGCGCGAGGCACCGACCCCGGCACCTGGTGGCGGAGCCGCGCCGGCATCCGAGGTGGGCGAGCCGATGGCTCGCCGCCGGGTGGTCCTGTGCTGCCGGGCGTGTGGGGCCGAGGTGACCACGCCGGCGCAGGCCATTTCGGTCCGCGACGCCCACGAACACCACGTCTTCAACCCCGCCGGGGTGCTGTTTCGCATCGGCTGTTTCGCCGAAGCGCCCGGCGTGCGGCCGGTCGGACCCCGCAGCGACCAGTTCACGTGGTTTCCGGGCCACACCTGGACGGTGACGGTGTGCGCGGCCTGCGGCCGGCACCTGGGCTGGCTGTTCCGGCCGGTCAGTGGATCAGGCGCGTTCCACGCCCTGATCCTCGACCGTTTGGTGGAAACGGGCGGGGAGGACGAGGGGTGACGGCCCCGCCTCTGGGGTCATAGGGGTCGCACACATCCAACGCCGCTGTCTTCTGCCTGCCCCCCCTCCCGACCTCCCCCATGAATGGGGGAGGAATCCGAGCGGTGTGTGCCGGCCGGACTCCCTCCCCATGAAATGGCTATCCGAGTCACACTTTTTCCCGCCGAAGCGGCGGTTCTTCGCTCGCGCGACGACGTGACTCGTCATTGCGAACCCTCGTCGCAAGACGAGGGTGAAGCAATCCAGGGCACAAAACGCAATTATCCGCCCTGGATTGCTTCGTCACTTCGTTCCTCGCAATGACAAACGGAAACACAGTTGTGTGACTCAAATAGACGTTTACGGGGAGGGTTGGGGTGGGGTCTGATCCCACCCCGTCGGCTCGCGGGAACACGGGCGGAGACGTGGGAATATCATAGGCCTCAGGGAGACGGAGCCCTACGCCGCCCGGCCCATGCGCTCGCTGACCAGGTCGGCCAGGGAAGCGACCTCCGGGCGCGGGCCGAAGTGGCTGATGATCTCGGCCGCGCACACGTGCCCCATGCGGGCGCAATCGGCCAGAGCGTGGCCGCTGGTCAGGCCGCGCAGGAAGCCGGCGGCGTACAGGTCGCCCGCCCCGGTGGTGTCGACCACCTTCTCCACCGGCTCGGCCGGCACGGTGATCACCTCGTCGCCGGCCAGCACCACCGAGCCTTTTTCGCTGCGCGTGATGGCGGCGATGTCGGCGTGGCCCTTGACGCGCGCCAGCGCCTCGTCGAAGTCCTCCGTCTGATACAGCGACAGGATCTCCGCCTCGTTGGCGAACAGCAGGTTGACGAAGCCGCTGGTCAGCTCGATGAACGTCTCCCGATGCCGATCGACGCAGAAGCTGTCCGAGAGGGTCAGGGCCACCTTGCGGCCGGCCTCGCGCGCGGCTGCGGCGGCCTTGACGATGGCGTCCTTGGCGCGCGGCTCGTCCCACAGATAGCCTTCGATGTAGGTGATCAGGCCGCTGGCGAACAGCGCCTCGTCGATGTCGTCCGGCCCCAGCGCGGTGCAGGCGCCGAGGTAGGTGTTCATGGTGCGCTGGCCGTCCGGCGTCACCAGGATCAGACAGCGCGCGGTGCTTTTGTCCAGCGCGTCGTTGCCGGCCTGACCGTTCAGGGGCGCGGTGTCGTAGTGGGCGCCGATCGCCGTGATGTCGTGGCGGAAAATGCGGCCCAACTGATCGTCGGCCACCTTGCCGACAAAGGCCGCCCGGGCGCCCAGCGAGGCCAGGCCGGCCACGGTGTTGGCGGCGGAGCCCCCGGAACTCTCGATGCCCGGCCCCATCGACTCGTACAGCACGGCTGCCCGATCCTTGTCGATCAGCATCATGCCGCCCTTGTGCATGTCGTGGCGCCCCAGAAAGGCGTCGTCGGCATGGGCGATGACGTCGACGATGGCGTTGCCGATGGCGACAACGTCGTAGCGCGGCGCAGTCATGAAGCAGGTCCTTTCGGTGGTGAGTCGGTTCAGCGAAGCGAAACGGGGCCGAGTTCCCCGCCAAAACGGCGGGCATCCTAGAGGCGATCGCGCCGAATTGGAACCGCTGCATCGGCGGGCGTCGGTTTCCATCCCTTGATCGCGCCATGCCATGCCCGCAGTATCTGGGGCAACGATCCTGTTCCGTCGTCCTATCGGAGTCTCTCCCCATGCGCCGTTCCGGTTCCGTCGCCTGCTTCCTGGCCCTGTGCCTCGCGCTGTTCGTGCGGCCGGCGCTGGCCGAGCCCGCCCACGCCATCGCCATGCACGGCGCGCCCAAGTACGGGCCGGAGTTCACGCATTTCGACTACGTCAACCCGAACGCGCCGAAGGGCGGCCTCCTGCGCCTCGCCTGGGTGGGCGGGTTCGACACGCTCAACCCGTTCACCATCAAGGGGCGCTCGGCGATCGGCCTGGGCCTGATGCACGACACCCTGATGACCGCCTCATCCGACGAGCCGTTCACCCACTACGCGCTGGTGGCGGAGAGCCTGGAGACGCCCGACGACCGCTCGTGGGCGATCTTCCACCTGAACCCGGACGCGCGCTTTCATGACGGCCATCCGATCACGGCCGAGGACGTGCTGTTCAGCTTCGACGTGCTGCGCACGGACGGCGCGCCCCTCTACCGGTTCTACTACGCCGACGTGGCCGAGGCGGAGGCGCTGGACGATCACACGGTGAAGTTCACCTTCTCCACCAACATGAACCGGGAACTGCCGCTGATCCTGGGCCAGTTGCCGGTGCTGGCGAAGCACTATTGGGAGGGGCGAGATTTCGCCGATACCACCCTGGAGCCGCCGGTCGGCAGCGGCCCCTACCGCATCGGCGATTTCGAGGCCGGCCGCTTCATCCGCTACGAGCGGGTGAAGGACTACTGGGCCGCCGATCTGCCGACGCGGGCGGGGTTCCACAACTTCGATGCCATCCAGTACGACTACTACCGCGACGCCACCGTGGCCGTGGAGGCCCTGAAGGCCGGCGAGTACGATTTCCGCTCCGAGAACATCGCCAAGGTGTGGGCCACCGCTTACCAGGGCGAGGCGCTGGACGCCGGCCACCTGGTCAAGCGCGACGTGCCGCATGATCGCATCGCGCCGACCCAGGGCTTCGTGATGAACATGCGCCGTCCGCCGTTCGACGATCCGGCGGTGCGCGAGGCGGTGGCCTATGCCTTCGACTTCGCCTGGGCCAACCAGAACCTGTTCTATGGCCAGTACGTCCGCACCCGTGGCAACTTCGACAACAGCGAACTGGCCGCCACCGGCGTGCCGGAGGGTGCCGAACTGGCCCTGCTGGAGCCGTTCCGCGACCAACTGCCGCCGCGCCTGTTCACCGAGGAATACAACCCGCCCTCGGTCGAGGTGCCGGGCGAGATCCGTCCCAACCTGCGCAAGGGGCTGGGCATCCTGCGCGAGGCCGGCTGGGAGATCGTGGACGGCGTCATGACCCACAGTGAGACGGGTCAGACCTTGGATTTCGAAATCCTGTTGAGCAGCCCGTCCCTGGAGCGCCTGGCGCTGCCCTACGTGCAGAACCTGGAACGCCTGGGCGCGAAGGCCAACGTCCGGGTCGTTGACACGGCGCAGTTCACCAACCGAGCCAACACCTTCGACTTCGACATGATCTCGGCCATCTGGGCGCAGTCGGACAGCCCCGGCAACGAACAGCGCGAGTATTGGGGCAGCGAAACGGCGGACGTCGAGGGCAGCCGCAACCTGGCCGGGATCTCGAACCCCGTGGTCGACGCGCTGGTCGGCGAGATCATCGCCGCCCACAGCCGCGACGATCTGGTCGCCGCCTGCCAGGCGCTGGACCGCGTGCTGCAGTGGACCTTCTACTTGGTGCCGCATTACCATAGCGAATCCGACCGGCTGGTGTTCTGGAACCGGTTCGGCTATCCGGAGGTGGTGCCGGATGCCGGCCCGTCGGTCCTGACCTGGTGGATCGACCCGGACAAGGACGCCGCCTTGCAGGCGGCCGGGATCCTCGAGCCGCGGTGATCCGGCCATGCTCGCCTACATCGTCCGCCGCCTCTTGCTGATCCCGCTGACCCTGCTGGGGATCATCACCATCAACTTCTTCATCGTCCAGATCGCCCCTGGCGGTCCGGTCGAGCAGTTGTTGGCGGAAATCCAGGGGACGGCGGTGGACGCCACGGCGGCCATCTCCGGCAACACCGGCGGCGAGGTGGCCGGCGGCGGCGCCGGCACCGGCGGCGGCGAGAGCCAATACCAGGGCGCGCGCGGGCTGGACCCCGCCTTCATCGCCGAGATCGAGAAGCAGTTCGGCTTCGACAAGCCGATCCACGAGCGCTACCTGAAAATGGTGGTGGATTACGCCACCTTCGACCTTGGGGAGAGCTACTACCGCAGCACCGGCGTTCTGGCGTTGATCGCCGAGAAGATGCCGGTGTCGGTGTCGCTGGGCGTGTGGTCGACGTTGATCATCTACCTCGTCTCCATCCCGCTGGGCATCGCCAAGGCGGTGCGCGACGGCAGCCGCTTTGACATGGTCACCAGTTGGGCGGTGATCATCGGCTACGCCGTGCCCGGGTTCCTGTTCGCCATTCTGCTGATCGTGCTGTTCGCCGGCGGGCGCTTTCTCGACCTGTTTCCCCTGCGCGGGCTGGTCTCCGACAACTGGGAGGACCTGACGTGGTGGCAGCAGGTCGCCGACTATGCCTGGCACCTGACGCTGCCGGTCACGGCCATGGTGATCGGCGGCTTCGCCAGCCTGACCATGCTGACCAAGAACTCGTTCCTGGAGGAGATCAACAAGCAGTACGTCATCACCGCACGGGCCAAGGGCCTGACCGAGCGGCGCGTGCTGTATGGCCACGTGTTCCGCAACGCCATGCTGCTGGTGGTGGCGGGGTTCCCGGCGGCGCTGGTCTCCATGCTGTTCACCGGCTCGCTGCTGATCGAGGTGATCTTCAGCCTGGACGGGCTCGGCCTGCTGGGCTTCGAGGCGGTGATCAACCGCGACTATCCGGTGATGTTCGGCACGCTGTATGTGTTCGGCCTGCTGGGGCTGGTGCTGAACCTGATGAGCGATATCACCTATCACATCATCGACCCGCGCATCGATTTCGAAAGCCGGGAGGTGTGATGGGGGCGGGCGGTAAGAGCAACGTTGGCGCCGTCATTGCGAGGAGCGTAGCGACGAAGCAATCCAGGGCAAGAGGCGCACCATCCGCCCTGGATTGCCACGCCCGCATCTGACGATGCGGGCTCGCAATGACGAAGCGAACACCATGGAACGGGTCTGACAGCGCATGACCGACAGCGCGACGCTTTCCGCCACAGACACCGGCGCCAAGACCGGCGACGCGCCTCCCCGGCGCGGGCTCAACCCCATCTGGCGGCGCCGGCTGGCCAACTTCCGCGCCAACCGGCGCGGCTTCTGGTCGCTGTGGCTGTTCCTGGTTCTGTTCGTGCTCAGCCTGTTCGCCGAGTTCATCGCCAACGACCGGCCCGTGTTCATCTGGTACGACGGCGCGCCCTATGTCCCTGTCATGGTGGACTACCCGGAAACCACCTTCGGCGGTGATTTCCCGACGCCGGCGGCCTATCGCGACCCTTACGTGGCCGACCTGATCGAGGCGAAGGGGTTCATGGTCTGGCCGCCGGTGCGGTTCTCGTACCAGACGGTCAACCAGGACCTGCCGGTGCCGGCCCCCGCGCCGCCCAGCGCCGAGAACTGGCTGGGCACCGACGATCAGGGGCGCGATGTGCTCGCCCGACTGATCTACGGCTTCCGGCTGTCCGTGCTGTTCGGGCTGGCGCTGACGGTGCTGTCGTCGGTGATCGGCGTGGCGGCGGGGGCGGTGCAGGGCTATTTCGGCGGCCTGCTGGACCTGTTCTTTCAGCGCTTCATCGAGATCTGGTCCGGGCTGCCGCAGCTGTTCATCCTGATCATTGTCTCGTCGGTGCTGGTGCCGGGGTTCTGGACCCTGCTCATCGTGCTGATGCTGTTCTCGTGGACGGCGCTGGTGGGCGTGGTGCGGGCCGAGTTCCTGCGCGCGCGCAACTTCGATTACGTGCGGGCGGCCAAGGCGCTGGGCATGTCGGACGGCCTCGTCATGGCCAAGCATGTGCTGCCCAACGCCATGGTGGCGACACTGACCTTCCTGCCGTTCATCCTGGCCGGATCGCTGGTGGCGCTGACCTCGCTGGATTTCCTGGGGCTGGGCCTGCCGCCGGGCTCGCCGTCGCTGGGCGAACTGCTGCGTCAGGGCAAGGACAACCTCCAGGCGCCGTGGCTGGGCATCGCCAGTTTCATGGTGATCGCCGTCATGCTCACTCTTCTGGTGTTCATCGGCGAGGCGGTGCGTGACGCCTTCGACCCGCGCAAGGGGAAGGTCTGAGATGGCGGGCGAAACGGTCCTGGAGGTGAACGATCTGTCGGTGACCTTCGGCCAGCCGCCGCGCGCGGTGGAGGCCGTCAAGGGCGTGTCGTTCTCCATCCGGCGCGGCGAGACCCTGGCCCTGGTGGGTGAGAGCGGCTCCGGCAAGTCGGTCTCGGCGCTGTCGGTGCTGCGCCTGTTGCCCTATCCCGTCGCCCATCACCCGTCCGGGTCGATCCGGCTGGCGGGGACGGAGATGATGGCGGCGCCGGACGCCACCCTGCGCCGGATGCGCGGCGGCACGGCGGCCATGATCTTTCAGGAGCCCATGACCTCGCTGAACCCGCTGCATTCCATCGAAAAGCAGATCGGCGAGATCCTGGCCGTCCACAAGGGCCTGACCGGGCAGGCGGCGCGGGCGCGGATCCTGGAATTGCTGTCGCTGGTGGGGCTGCCGGAGGCGGCGGATCGCCTGGGCGCCCTGCCGCATGAGCTCTCGGGCGGGCAGCGCCAGCGGGTGATGATCGCCATGGCCCTGGCCAACGAGCCCGACCTGCTGATCGCCGACGAACCCACCACGGCGCTGGACGTGACCATCCAGGCGCAGATTCTCGACCTGCTGGCCGATCTGCGCGACCGCTTCGGCATGGCCATGCTGTTCATCACCCACGATCTGTCGATCGTGCGGCGGATCGCCGACCGTGTGTGCGTGATGCAGAACGGCCGCATCGTCGAGCACGCCCCCGTCGCCGATCTGTTCGACCGCCCGGAACATCCCTACACCCGGGCGCTGATGGCCGCCGAACCCAAGGGCGCGGCCCGGCCGCCGCCGGCCGATGCCGAAACGGTGGTCGAGACCACTGGCCTGAAGGTCCACTTCCCCATCAAGAAGGGGGTGATCCGCCGCACCGTCGGCCATGTGAAGGCCGTGGACGGCGTCACCCTGGCCGTGAAGGAGGGCCACACGGTCGGCGTGGTGGGTGAAAGCGGCTCCGGCAAGACCACGCTGGGGCTCGCGCTGCTGCGCCTGATCTCCTCCGACGGGCCGATCACCTTCGAGGCCGGCCGCATCGACGGCCTGAAGTCGCGCGCCCTGCGCCCCCTGCGGCGGCGGATGCAGGTGGTGTTCCAGGATCCGTTCGGCTCGCTCAGCCCGCGCCTGTCGATCGGCCAGATCGTCGGCGAGGGGCTGGAGGTCCACCGCGTCGGCGACAAGGCCGCGCGCGAGGCCGTGGTGATCGAGGCCCTGCGCGAGGTGGGCCTGGACCCGGACAGCCGTCATCGCTACCCGCACGAATTCTCCGGCGGGCAGCGCCAGCGCGTGGCCATCGCCCGGGCACTGGCCCTGAAGCCGCGCTTTCTGGTGCTGGACGAGCCCACGAGCGCGCTGGATGTGTCGGTGCAGGCGCAGATCGTGGACCTGCTGCGCGACATCCAGGACCGCCACCGGCTGGGCTATCTGTTCATCAGCCACGATTTGCGCGTGGTGCGGGCGCTGGCCGACGACATCCTGGTCATGAAGGACGGCGTGGTGGTCGAGGCCGGCCCGGCCGCCGAGATTCTGGACGCACCGAAGCGGGACTACACCCGGGCGCTGATGGCGGCGGCGTTGGGGGCGCCGGCCTGAACCCGCTGGCGCGCCTTAGCCCGAATGCTTGTTGCGCCGTCGGGCCAAAACCGAGACTATGGGATCCCGTTCGATTTCCGGGTGCCGGGGGGCGGGGAAACCGTCCGCCCAGGCGCTGGGCACCGTGGTGGATCGCCCACATGGCCGATGGTCCGACAAGCCTCTTCGACGCCGTGGAAGGCGTGGCCATCCAGGGTTACGACGCCGAGCGCCGAGTCTTCTACTGGAACGACGCCAGCGAGGCGCTGTACGGATTCGCCCGCGCCGAGGCCCTGGGCCGGCGCCTGGAGGATCTGATCATTCCGGAGGCGCTCCAGGACGCCGTGATCCAGGAAATCGACCGCTGGCTCGCCGGGGGACCGCCGCCAGGCGGCGGAGAAATTCACCTGAAGCACCGCGACGGCCACCTGATTGAGGTGCACTCCAACCATCTCTCCCTGCCGGACGAGTCGGGCGCGCCGCGGCTGTTCTGTGTCGATGTGCCGATCGGCGGTCAGCGCGTCCTGGAAGCCGCGTTGAGCCGGGCGCCGGGCGCGGGCGCCGGCCGGTCGCACGACATCCGTACGCCGTTCAATGCCATCCTCGGGTTCAGTGAAGGCTTGGCCGCGCGTCTGCCGCCCAGCCTGGACGGGGATGTTTTCGCGGGCGACGTCGTCGGAGATGAGACCAGCGCCCGCGAACTCAGCCGTGTCCTGTCGCAAACGGTGGCGGCCCTGGGCGACACGCACGGTGCCCTGGACCCGAAACCGCGGACGGTCGAGGCCCAGGACGTGCTGGTCGAGGTCGCCAGCGTCATGGTGGCGCTGCATCCGCACCCCGACAACGAACTGGTTCTGGCCGGTTTGCTTGGCGATGTACGTGGCCGCTTCGACCCGTTCCTGATCAAGCAGGCCGTCGCCGCGTTGACCCGGTACGCGCTGGCCAACAGCCCAAAAGGCAGCCCCGTCACCCTGTCGGTCAGCAAGCCGCAGGGGTTCCTCGACACGGTGCTGTTTGTCGTCGAGGACAGCGGGCCGCCGATGGCGGACGACCTTCGCTTGCGCCTGCTGTCGGGGCAGCCCCTGCGCGTGGAGGGAGAGGGGAGGGGGCGGCGGTCGAATAATCTCGACCAGTTGGCGGTCGCCCAGCGGATCGCCCTGGCCACCGGGTCGTTGCTGACGGTCGAACGGACCGAGGCCGGCACCAACCGGGCGGGGTTGGGCGTCCACAACCATCCGATCCAGACGGAAAGCGGGCCGTCCCAGCCCGGCGAGTCGTAACGAGGCACCGCTTCGGTCGAGCGATGTTAGCTGGGTCCTGAAAACGGTGCCCGGCGCACCATGCGGAAGGGCGTTTCCCGATCGGGCTGGTGGAACACCGCGAGGTCGACCACCGGCACCGGCGCGCCGAGGACCGGGCCGAACACGTACCGCAGGGTTTCGATCGCCGCCGCCCGTTCGCCGTCGTCCTTGATCCGGCCGGTCAGCGTCAGGTGGAACCGGAATTCCTCCATCACATAGGGATAGCCCCAGCGGTCCAGCATCGCCTGCTGTCCGGCCGTCAGGCCGGCCGCGCGGCGCCTGGTCAGGTCGTCCTCGGTGGGCGGGGCGCGGAACGGGTCGAACACCTGCACGCAGGCCTGCGCCAAGTCGTCTAGCGCGGGCGAAGACGCGGACGGCACCAGGGCGATGAACCCGCCCAGCGGCGCGACCACCAGCGGCGGCAGGGTGAAAGGGGCGCGCGTGGCGGCGAAGGCATCGACGGCGGCCAGCAGGTCGTCCGCCGTGCATCCTTCGGCCAGCGCGAACGGCGCCTTCAGGGTGCCGTGGAAGCCGTAGAAGCGCGGGCTTTCGGTCAGGGCCTCGGCCCGGGCCGGCTTGAGACCGGGGCTTTTGAGGCGCGGGACCGGTTCGCCGGTGACGGCGTCCCGTCCCAGCCAACGGCGGGCCAGATCCTCCAGCGCCGATCCCTCGGGTGGTGCGTAGTACAGGGCGTATCGCGAGGTGCTCATGATGGCCAAGGCCCTTAGCACACCCGCCGGCCGTCGCGCCAGACCTCGCGCGGCAGGGGCACGCCGTCGACCCGCGTCACCCGCACCAGATCGGCCTTCTGGCCCACGGCGATGCGGCCCCGGTCGGGCAGGCCGACCATGTCGGCGACATTGGCGCTGACCAGGGCGACGCTGGCCGGCAGGGGCATGTCGATGAGATCGGCGAGGTGGAAGGCCGCCTGCACCAGGCTGGACGGCACGTAGTCCGACGACAGGCCGTCGAGAATCCCGCCCTCGGCCAGATCGATGGCCGAGACGTTGCCGGAATGCGAACCGCCGCGCACCACATTGGGCGCGCCTAGGATGGTCTTCATGCCGGCGGCGTGGGCCTTGGCGGCGGCCGTGTAGGTGGTGGGGAACTCGGCGATGGCGGCGCCTTCCGCCAGCGCCTCGTCCACATGCGTCTCGGTCGTGTCGTCGTGGGTGGCCAGGACGATGTCGCCGCGTTCGCGTACCATGGCCAGGATATGGTCCCGGTGCTTGTGGGCGTAGCGCTCCTGATCGGCGAGGCGTTGCTGCACGCGGGCATCGAACTGGGCGTCGGTCCAGCCCTTGTCGCTGTCGAACTGGCGCAGCTTGGAGACGTCCGACCACTGCCGCTGGCCGGGCGTGTGATCCATCAGCGACACCAGCCTGACCAGCCGGTCGGCGCGGTAGGGCTCGAAGATCTCCACCACGCAGGGGTCGCACACCTCGCAGCGCAGGTGCAGCCAGTGATCGGCGCGCAGCACGCCCTCGGCGCGGGCGTGCTTCACGGCGGCGATCTGGTCGGCCAGCATCTGCCGGCGCATGGTGCCGTCCTCGTACTGGCCACAGGAAATGGCGTCGAACACGGTGGTGATGCCGGCGGTGGCGATCTGGGCGTCGTGGGCCATGACGGCGGCCAGCGGCGACGGCCACATGACCTTGGGCCTCGGCTGGAAGTGCTTTTCCATGTGGTCGGTGTGCATCTCGACCAGGCCGGGCAGCAGGTAGTCGTCCTCCAGGTCGATGGCGCCGGCGGCGGCCGAGCGGCCCGCGTCCACCGCGGCCACCTTGCCGTCGCGCACCACCACGGTGCCGCCGGACAGCACGGCGTCCGGGGTGACGACGCGGGCGTTGGTCAAAATCAGTTCGTCGGTCATGCTCAGGCGGCCTCGGTCCGGACATCGAGGGTGAACAGGCGGTCGCAGACCGCCTCGCGCACCGTGGCGTCATGAAAAATGCCGACCACGGCGGCGCCGGCGTCGCGCGCCTCCCGGATCAAGGCGACCACGACGTCCCGGTTGTCCTTGTCGAGCGAGGCCGTCGGTTCGTCAAGCAACAGAACGGGGACAGGGGCGATGAACCCCCGGGCCACGTTGACTCGTTGCTGCTCGCCGCCGGAGAACGTGGCCGGGGCCAGCGACCACAGCCGCTCGGGGATGTTCAATCGGGTCAGCAGGGCACCGGCGCGCCGGCGGGCCTGCTCCTGGCTCTCGCCCAGCACCACCAGCGGCTCGGCCACCACGTCAAGCGCCGGCACACGCGGGATGACGCGCAGGAACTGGCTCACATGGCCCATGGTGCGGCGGCGCACGTCGATCACCACCCGGGGCGGAGCGGTCACCATGTCCACCCATGTCTCGCCGTGGCGCACCCAGACGTGGCCGGCGCCGGGGCGGTAGTTGGCGTACAGCGCGCGCAGCAGCGTCGACTTGCCGGCGCCCGAGGGGCCGTGCAGGGCCACGCACTCGCCGGCATGGGCGGTCAGGTCGAGGCCGTCGAACACCGGGATGCGCGCGCCGCCTTGGGTGTGCAGGACAAAGGCCTTGGACAGGCCCTCGACACGGATCATGGGGCGGGGGGACTGGGTGGGGTCTGTCATGCCTGCAACACCGATGAGACAAGCAACTGGGTGTACGGATGGTGCGGATCGTCGAGCACCTGGTCGGTCAGGCCCTCCTCGACCACGCGGCCGTCCTTCATCACCATCAACCGGTGGGCCAGCAGCCGCGCCACGGCCAGGTCGTGGGTGACGATGACCGCCGCCAGCCCCAACCGCGCCACCAAGTCGCGCAGCAGGTCGAGCAGCCGCGCCTGCACCGAGACGTCCAGGCCGCCGGTGGGCTCGTCCATGAACACCAGACGCGGGCCGTTGACCAGCACGCGGGCGATTTGCAGGCGTTGCTGCATACCGCCGGAGAACTGGGCCGGCCGATCATCGAGCCGGGTCTGGTCGATCTCCACCTGCTTCAGCCAGTCCAGCGCCTGGGCGCGAATCCGGCCATAGTGCCGGTCGCCGACGGCCATGGGGCGCTCACCGATGTTGGCCCCGGCCGAGACCCCCATGCGCAGGCCGTCGCGCGGGTTCTGCCGCACGAAGCCCCACTCGGTGCGCATCAGCAGGCGGCGGCGGCCCTCCGGCAGAGCGTGAATGTCCACCGCCCCCCAGCGCTCGCTGTGATAGGTCACGCGGCCGGCGCTGGGCTCCAAACCACCCGAGAGGCAGCCCAGCAGGGTCGTCTTGCCGGACCCGGACTCGCCGACCACCCCCATCACCTCGCCCGGGTACAGGGTGAACGCAACGTCCCGGCATCCCAGGTGGGGACCGTACCATTTGGCCAAGCCGGAGACGTCCAGCAGCGGATGCGGGTCGGCCTGGGCGGTGGGGGCATGGGCCAGGGCCGCGGTCATGGGCGGGCCTCCCCGTCTTCGCGGCCGACCGCCGCCATGGCGTCGGACAGCGCCTCGCCCGCCGCCGTGGCGGCCATGGGACCGCGATGGCCGGCGGCCCGGCGCCCGGTGCAATAGTCGCTGTCGGAGCAGACGAACAGGCGTCCGCCCCGGTCGTCGGTGACGACCTCGTCCAGATAGCTGTCGGTGGCGCCGCACAGGTCGCAGACGCGGTCCCAGGCCTGCACCGTAAAGGGGTGGTCCTCGAAATCGAGGCTGACGACCGAGGTGTAAGGCGGCAGGGCGTAGATCCGCTTCTCGCGGCCGGCGCCGAAGAGCTGGAGGAACGGCGCGTCGTGCATCTTCGGGTTGTCGAACTTGGGGATCGGCGACGGCGCCATGACGTGGCGGCCGTTGACCCGCACCGGATAGTCATAGGACGTCGAGATGCAGCCGTGCTGGGCGATGTCCTCGTACAGCTTGACGTGCATCACGCCGTAGTCGGACAGGGCGTGCATCTTGCGGGTTTCGGTCTCGCGCGGCTCCATGCGCCGCAAGGGCTCCGGGATCGGCACCTGATAGATGAGAATCTGGCCCGCGCGCAGCGGCGTTTCCGGTACCCGGTGGCGGGTCTGGATCAACGTCGCCTCGGTCGTGTGTTCGGTGGTGGCAACACCGGTCACGCGGCGAAAGAAGCGGCGGATGGAGACGGCATTGGTGGTGTCGTCGGCGCCCTGGTCGATGACCTTGAGCACATCGTCGCCGCCGATGACGCTGGCCGTGACCTGAATGCCGCCGGTGCCCCAGCCGTAGGGCAGCGGCATCTCGCGGCCGGCGAACGGCACCTGATACCCGGGGATGGCCACGGCCTTCAGGATGGCGCGGCGGATCATGCGTTTCGTCTGTTCGTCCAGGTAGCCGAAGGTGACTCCGGGGTCGGGCGCGGTCATGTGTCCTCCTGGGGGGGCTCCCCGGCGGTCTCGTCGGAGTCGGCGGCCCGGCGCAGCCGGCGGACAAGGTCCAGTTCGGCCTGGAAATCGACGTAGTGGGGCAGCTTCAGGTGCTGGACGAAGCCGCTGGCCTCGACCACGTCGGCGTGGGACAGCACGAACTCGTCATCCTGGGCGGGGGCCGTGGCCTCCTCGTCCAGTTCGCGGTGGCGCAGGGCGCGGTCCACCAGCGCCATGGCCATGACCTTGCGCTCGTTGTAGCCGAGCGTCAGGCCGTAGCCGCGCGTGAACTGGGGCGGCACCGCCTTGCTGCCCTTGAACTGGTTGATCATCTGGCATTCCGAGACGGTGATGTCGCCAATCGAGACGGGAAAGCCCAACTCCTCCGGGACGATCTCCACCTCCACCTCGCCCATGCGGATCTCGCCGGCGAAGGGGTGATTGCCGCCGTGGCCGCGCTGGGTCGAGTAGGCCAGCGACAACAGGAACCCCTCGTCGCCCCGGGCCAGCGCCTGCAGCCGGATGTCGCGGTCGGCCGGGTAGGTGACCGGGTCGCGCGTCAGATCGCCGACCGGGCCAGCGCCGTCGTCCGCCGGCGGCTGTTCCGGCTCGATCAATCCTTCGTCGCCCAGGATGTCGGCGACGCGCGGCAGGGTCTCGTCGAGCGGTTGGTCGGCGGCCGGCGGGGCCTCGGGCTCGGTCTCTCCCTCGGCCGCCAGCGCGAAGTCCAGCAGGCGGTGGGTGTAGTCGAAGGTCGGCCCCAGCACCTGCCCGCCCGGCAGGTCCTTGAACGTGGCCGAGACGCGTCGGCGCACCACCATGCGGGTGGTGTCGATCGGCGCGGTGGTGGCCAGCCGGGGCAGTGTGGTGCGATAGGCGCGCAGCAGGAAGATCGCCTCCGGCACGTCGCCCCACGCCTGTTTGATGGCCAGGGCGGCCAGATCGGGGTCGTACAGCGAGCCCTCGGCCATCACGCGGGCGACGGCCAGCCCCATCTGTTCCCGGATCTGGGCGACGGTCAGGGCGGGCACGGCGGCATCGCCGCGCCGCAGGGCCGCCAGATCGCGGTGCGCGGCGTCGATGGCGGCTTCTCCACCTTTCACGGCCACGTACATCGGCTCAGTCCTCCACCATCACGGAGCGCGGCAGGCCCGCAAGAGCGTCGGGTGCCGCCAGGAAGACGTCCACGCCCTCCGGGTAGAGCGCGCCGTTGTCGGCCAGCGCCCGCCAGAATCCATCCGCCAGCCCGGATACCTCCAGGCGCGCTTCGTCGGCGATGCCGGGGCCGGTGAGCCGCCGGCCCGCCTGTCCCGTCGCCAGTCCGGTGACCTGGACAACGACGGTGGCCGAATAACAGGGGTATTCCGGCGGGCCGAGGGCGAAGACGGACAGGTCGGCCAGCGCGGCACCGTCCCCGACCAGGGCGAAGGCGGCTGCCTGCGGCGCGTCCACCAATCGGCAGCCGCAATGAAACCGCAGCCAGGTGCGGACGGCGGGCGTGTCCAGGGGGGCGTCCAGCCAGACCGGCGTGGAGCCGTCGATCAGGGTCAGGGCCAGCGCGCCGGCCCAGGCGTTGAGCGGGGGCGGCGCGGCGACCGGAACGGGCAGCGGCTCGATGGTCCCCGGGCGGCTGAGCGCGTTCAGCGCCGCACGGAACAGCCTCTGCGCGTCATGGACCGGATCGGCGAGACCCGGCAGCGGGATGTCGTCGGGCGCGGTGGCCGGTTTGTCGAGCATCGGCTAGTCTCCCCGCATCAGCGTGAAGAAATCGACGCGCGAGGCGGCGGCGCGTTGGCGCGTGCCGCGACGGGCGGCGGCCTGGTCCTCCAGCAGGGGAGCGATCAGCGCCGATTCGAGGGCGTCGCGGCGCGCCGGGTCCTGCATCAGGGCGTCGAAGCGGGCGGCCAGGTCGGCGTGGCGGCGATCCCGCCCGGCCACGTAGGCGTGTCCGACCAGGGGTGTTCCGTCGCGGGCCGGGACGGTCACGGAACAGCGGGTGACGGTCATTTCGCCCAGGTGGAACCGGGCGCCGGTGCCGCCGGCCCGGGCCTGGACCATGGCGGTGCCGATCTCTGCCGGCCGCAGCGGCGTCACCGGCGGCGCGGGGTCCAGCAGATCCCGCCACGCGGACTCCAGATGCGCGCGCGGCGCCCGCGCCAGCGCGGCCATCCAGCGTCGTCGCGCCTCGGTTTCGGTGGCGGTCTCGACGGCGGTTCCGCCGGGGGGCGGCGGATCGCCGGGATCCGATGTGTCCGCCATGCGCGGTTTGCCTCCGTGCCTGGGGTGGGCCATCGTCCGCGCTTTGAGCGCACCTGACGGATGACCTAGCCAATTGGTATAGACATCCAGTTCAATATTCTTTACTGTAAAATCGCCGGGACCGACCCGCAAGGGCGGCTCGGTGAAACTTTTGTTGAGCACGTTTTGAACACCGGACCGGTCCGTTTGGAATGCCGGGGCCGGGACACTGTCGGAGGTCATGTCATGGTGCTGCCGCGCCGGAGCGGCGTCGCCCTGTGGCGACAGGTCCAGATCCATCTTGAACGCCAGATTTCGGACGGGACGCTGAAGCCGGGCGACCGTCTCCCCACCGAGGCCCAACTCTCCGCGCAATTCGGAGTCAACCGCCACACCGTCCGCCGCGCCCTGGCCGGCATGGAGGAACGGGGCCAGATCCGCGTCGAGCAGGGGCGCGGCACGTTCGTGCAGGAGCAGGTGCTGGCCTATCGGGTTTCGGTTCGCACACGCTTCACCGAAAACATCGTCGGCGCGAACAGGGTGGCGCAGCGGTCCTACGTGGACAGCAGCCAGGTGGCGGCGACGGCGGCCATGGCGGAGGCCCTGGACATCGACCTGGGCGCGCCGGTCACGTGCGTGGTCATGGTCGGCGATCTGGATGGGCAGCGGATCAGCCAGAGCGAACACTTCTTCAGTGTGGAACGATTTCCGGACATCGCCGAGGCCATTCGCGCGGATGAATCGGTCACCCTTGCCCTGCGCCGCCTCGGCGTTCCGGACTACCGCAGGAAGTGGACGCGCGTGGCGGCGCGGATGCCGTCGGGGCGCGAGGCGGAGTTGCTCGGGCAGCCGCGCACGCGGCCGATCCTGGTGACCGAAGGCGTCGACGTTGATCCGGATGGCCGGCCGATCGAATACGGCGTGACGCGATTCAACAGCGATTGGGTTCAGATCGTCTTCGAGCCGTGATGGAGGCGGCGGCGCGCCTCTTGTCGGCCCCGTCGGGCGCCCATACGTGAACCAACGGCCCTGGGATTGCGGGCCTACGGGCCGGACATGAACCGCGCGCGGTGTTCGGTCGTATGACAACGGATTGCCCCTTCGGGTCCCATCACAACAGGAGGACTGACCGCCATGCCGCTCGACCGTCCCGCCTCCGTGGTCCGCGACACGGCCGGACCTCGCGGCTCCGCCGACCGGGCCTCCGCCGCGCCCGCGCGTCCGGACTCGGAACGCCCCAGCCGTGACGAGGCCGAGCAGGCCGTGCGCACGCTGCTGCAATGGGCCGGGGACGATCCCGGCCGGGAAGGGCTGCGGGACACGCCCCGGCGCGTGGCGGCGGCGTACGAGGAGTTCTTTTCCGGATACGGCGAGGACCCCGAGGACATCCTGCGCCGCACGTTTGAGGAGGTCGACGGCTACGACGAGATGGTCGTGCTGCGCGACATCCGCTTCGAGTCGTACTGCGAGCACCACATGGTGCCGATCATCGGCACGGCGCACGTGGGGTATCTTCCGGACAGCCGCGTGGTCGGCATCTCGAAGCTGGCGCGAGTCGTCGATGCCTACGCGAAACGTCTTCAGATTCAGGAGAAACTGACCGCCCAGGTCGCGAACACGATCAATGACGTGCTGCAGCCGAAAGGCGTGGCCGTCGTGATGGAGGCCGCGCACCAGTGCATGACCACGCGTGGCGTGCATAAGCCCGGGGTGACCATGGTCACCAGCCGCATGTTGGGCGCGTTCCGGTCCTGCTCCGACACGCGCCGCGAGTTCCTGTCGATGATCAGGAACGGCGGTGGATCCGCGTAATCGCTTGGTCTTGTTCCCGTTTCGTGAAATTAGGCCCATCCCCTGGGACGGTGGCGCGCCGAAGGCGGCGTGCACCCTGTTCAAGCCCCCGGCCTTTCGTTAGACTTGGCCTCACCACCACCGGCGGGATGGCCATGAAAAAATCAGTGTTTGCCGCCGACCTGCGCGTGAGCGGGGAGGTCACAAGCAAAGGTGATCTCGACGTGTTCGGACACGTCGAGGGCGCGGTCAGTGTCCGCGAGCTGGTCGTGGCGCGCGACGCCAGCATCGAAGGGCACGTACGGGCGGTCTCGGCGGGGATCGCCGGGCACATCGACGGGCATCTTGAGTCCGACCGCGTGGCGATCGAGTCGACCGGACGCATGGATGGTGACGTCGCCTACCGGACGTTGTCCATGGTCGTCGGCGGGATCCTGAACGCGCATTGCGCGCCGGTTGAAGGCGCCGCCGCGACGGCCGAGGTCCAGCCGTCGGGCTCCGGCCGGGCGCGCACCGCGCGCGCCGAAGGGCCGGTGGCGACCGTCTCGACGCGCCTGCCGGTTGGTGCCTCCGTCTGACCCACACGCCCTTTGAGCGCCTTCGCGGATTCTGGTTTCGGGGCCGGCGGCGCCCGTGCTAGACGACGCGATCGCCAGTGCCTCTCATGGCGCCCCTCACAACACGGGGACCCGCCTGCCGCGCCTCACAGGCTGATGTGCGACGGCAGAGCGTCCCCCAACGGACCCGCCCATGCGCTTCCTGGATTTCGAACGCCCCATCGCCGAGCTTGAAGGCAAGATCGCCGAACTGCGCCATCTGGGCGACGACGCCGACGGCATGAACATCGTCGAGGAAGTGGCGCGCCTGCAGCAGAAGGTGGAGCGCCAACTCCATGCCACGTATGCGAAGCTCACCCCGTGGCAGAAGACGCACGTCGCGCGCCACCCGGACCGGCCGCACTGCCGCCACTACATCGAGCGCCTGATCGACGACTTCACACCGCTGGCCGGCGATCGCGCCTTTGCCGAGGATCAGGCCATCATCGGCGGCCTGGGCCGCTTTCGCGGGCAGGCAGTGGTGGTGATCGGCCAGGAGAAGGGGCACGACACCGAAAGCCGGGTGCAGCACAATTTCGGAATGCCCCGGCCCGAGGGCTACCGCAAGGCGCAACGGCTCATGCGGCTGGCGGAGCGCTTCGGCCTGCCGGTGCTGTCGCTGGTGGACACGGCCGGCGCGTTCCCCGGCAAGGGCGCCGAGGAGCGGGGCCAGGCCGAGGCCATCGCGCGGGCCACCGAGACCTGCCTTGACCTGCGCGTGCCGTTGCTGGCGTGCATCATCGGCGAGGGTGGCTCCGGCGGCGCCATCGCCCTGGCCGCCGGCAACGTGGTGCTGATGCTGGAACACGCCATCTACTCCGTGATCTCGCCGGAGGGCTGTGCCTCCATTCTGTGGCGCAGCGGCGACAAGGCCCAGGACGCGGCCGACGCGCTCAAGCTGACGGCGCAGGACCTGGAGTCCCTGGGGGTGATCGAGGAGGTGGTGAAGGAACCCCTCGGCGGTGCCCACCGCGATCCGGAAACCGCCATCGACGCAGTTGGGGCGGCCCTGGAGCGCCATCTTGAGGCCCTGCTGTCCCTGTCCGGCGAGCAGGTGCGGGCGCGCCGCCGCGCCCGCTTCCTGGCCATCGGCCGCCAGGGCATGGCCTGACGCCCCGTTGATCGCCGCGAGTCCGGTGTGGCTCTTCTCTGCGCCGGGTCGGCGCCTCATGTGTGTTGCATGAAGCCCAACCTGAACCCGAGAGCCACGGAGAGTGTTGCATGACGTACACGGGACCGATCGACCGCATCGAGGCCTTGCGGGGCGAGATGCAGGACTGGCGGCGCGACTTCCACGCCCACCCGGAGATCGCCTACGAGGAGGTGCGCACCAGCGGCATCGTCGCCGAGAAGCTGGCCGCCTGGGGAATCGAGGTGCACACCGGGCTGGCCGGGACCGGCGTGGTCGGCACCGTGCGCGGCCGCCGGCCCGGCAACCGGGCCATCGCCCTGCGCGCCGACATGGACGCGCTGCCCATGACCGAGGCCAACACCTTCGGCCACCGCTCTCAAAACGAGGGCCGGATGCACGGCTGCGGTCACGATGGCCACACCGCCATGCTGCTGGGCGCGGCCAGGGCGTTGGCCGAGGCACCCGACTTCGCCGGCACCGTCCACCTGATCTTCCAGCCCGCCGAGGAAGGCGCGGCCGGCGCGCGCCGGATGATCGAGGACGGCCTGTTCGAGCGGTTCCCGGTCGAATCGGTGTGGGGCCTGCACAACTGGCCCGGCGTCGAAGTCGGCCGTTTCGATGTCCGGCCGGGTCCCATCCTGGCGGCCACCGATTCCTTCCAGATCACCCTGACCGGCCAGGGCACGCACGCCGCCATGCCGCACCTGGGCTCGGACGTCGTCGTCGCCGCTGGCGCGCTGGTGGGGGCGTTGCAGACCGTCGTCTCTCGCGCGCTGGATCCAGTGGACGCCGGCGTCATCTCGGTGACCACCCTGCACGGCGGCGAGGCGTTCAACGTGCTGCCGAGCACCATGGTGCTGGGCGGCACGGCCCGCGCCCTGAGCGAGACCGTGCGCGATACGCTGGAAGAGCGCATGGGCGCAGTCGTGCACCACATCGCCGCCGCGCATGGCGTGCAGGCCAATCTGGACTACGAGCGAGGCTATCCGCCCACCGTCAACAGCGCGGCGGAAACCGACCTGGCCGTCGAGGTCATGCGCTCGATCGTCGGACCGGACAGGGTCGAGGCCGACGGCCGGCCCTGTCTGGGCGGCGAGGATTTCGCCTTCATGTTGCGCGAGCGCCCCGGCTGCTACGCGCGGATCGGCGCCGGAGTCGACCGGCGGGGCCTGCACAATCCCGAATACGATTTCAACGACGAGATCCTGACCCTGGGCGCGACCTATTGGATCCGCCTCGTCGAACGCTTGCTGGGGGATGGCGCGGCGGCCTGATGCCGCGCCTCTGGCGGCTGGTCGGATCACGGAATTCCGCCGCGATTCCGGGGCGAGGACCCGTGCCCAGGCAATGTGTTGCGCTGACGCAACGCTGTGGTCAATTGCATGGTTCTCGGGCACCGGTGCGTTGACGGGCCAAGGCCCACCATGGCTTCATCAATCTGTAACCCGACGCGACAGGCGGGATTGAGTGTAACCGGTTCATCCGGTGCCGACGGCACCCTGCGGAACCGATACACGAGGTCATAACACCGGAGTCTCAAGAGAGGAGAAGTCATGAAAAAGGTCCTTTTCGGCACGACGGCCCTGATCGCCGCGGCCGCCTTCGCGGGCACCGCCCAGGCGGAGAAGATCAAGCTGAGCGTCGGCGGCAAGCAGGAAGTGTTCTTCCTTGCCGGTGATTCGAACGACAACGCCGGCGAGACGTGGGCCTCCACCGGCATGTACACCGACACCGAGCTGTACTTCACCGGCTCGACCACCCTGGACAACGGCATCACCGTCCAGGCCATCATCCAGCTTGAGGCCGAGGACCGAAATGACCGCAACGCCGACGAGCAGGCCATCATCATGTCCGGCGGCTTCGGCGCCCTGCAGCTCGGTCAGCGCCAGACCCACGTCGGCATGATGCAGTACTATGGACCGAGCGTCGGTGGTCCCTTCTACGCGAACGAGATCCGTGACTGGAACTGGCCCAACTATACGAACGCTTCCAGCCACATCAATCACTACACCGCCGACGACCTGAGCGTCTCCTACGTCACGCCGTCGTTCTTCGGCTTCACCATGGCCACAGCCTACGCCCCGGATAGCGCCAACAACGACGACAGCGCCTTTGAGGATTGGAACAACACCGCCTCCACCTACAAGGACATCTTCCACGTTGGTGCGGCCTTCGACAACGAGTTCAGCGGTGTCGGCATCCACGCCGACATGACCTATCAGTACATGTTCGGGGTCGGTGCCACCGTCGACCGCTCCCTGCTGCGCGGCGGTCTGTCGGTCAGCTACATGGGCTTCGAGGTCGGCGGCTCCTACGGCCAGTGGAATTACGATAACACCGACGACACCCTCGACTCCTGGACGGCCGGCGCCAGCTACTCGAACGGCCCGTACGCCGTGGCGTTCGAGTATCTGGGCAGCTCGGAAGATGTCGGCGCCAACACTGACGCGCACACCTTTGTCTTCTCCGGCCGTTACATCCTCGGCCCGGGCATCAACCTGGGCGCGGCCATCTACCATGGTGACGAGGAAATCGACGGCAACGACAACGACCGGAATTCGACCGGTGTCGTGATGGGCGTTGGTCTGAGCTTCTAAGCCAGAGCGGACCGTCACAGAGACGATCCGTAAGGGTCGTATCGGGTAGGAGGGGACCTTGCGGCTCCCCTCCTCCCACACTACCGTGCGTACGGTTCCGTACACGGCGGTTCATGCAGACCGCTGGACGCGGTGCCAGTGGTCGATGAGCGGGATCAGACCAAGAGATCGGAAGACGGAGGTCTCCACCTCTTTGCTCCGAAGGGAGCTTAACGGAGGTGTCCACCGTTGTGGAGCAGGGCTAGGTTCAGCCTACTCGGGGACGACGCTCAAGCGGCCGTCCAGGGCCGCGCCCAGGTCGGGGGTGATGGTGCCGGCCTCGCGGATTTCGGCCACGATCTCGTTGCGATAGACGAAGCCGGTATCGCGCTTGGGCAGGGCGGTCAGGTCATAGCCGACGATCTCGCCCGGCACGCCGCCGGAGATGGTCTTGCCGTTCCAGGCCTCCGAGAAGCCGCCGTTGCCGATGTAGCTGCCGAAGGCGACGCGGAAGGTCTCGTCCATGACCTCTTCGACCGGCGTGCCGTTGATGGTCACGTCGCGCACGGTGGCGCTCTGGGCGTCCTCGTTCAGCACCAGGGTGTAGCGCAGGCCAGACGAGAAGTGCAGGAACCCCCGGCTGACGTAGCCGGACAGATCGACCGCGCCGGACTCCAACTCCGCCGGGCGCACGATGCGCTTGGCGTTGCTGTCCAGCATGGCCAGGATGTCCGCCCCGGTGATCTCGAAAATCTGCACGCTGTCGGTGAACGGCATGACCCCGAACCAGTCGGCGAACGTCAGCGGCCCCGATGCCGGAACGCCCTGAACCAGCCCGGTGGCGTTGAAGGCGGCGATGTCCACCGCGCCGTCGGGGTAGCTTTCGGTGCGGGCCACCAGCAAATCATTCATGAGGTTGGCGATGGCCGTCTCGCCGATATAGCGATTGGCGACGGTCGCCTCGGTGCCGATGGCGTCGGTGGCGTCGATGGTCGCGATCTGCTCTTGCAGCACCAGATCCAGGCGGGCGCGCAGGGGGTCGATGACCAGCCGCTCGAACCCGGCGTCCCAGTCGCCGTCCTGTTGCAGGGTGGCGTATTTCGGGTCGTCGGCCGCCACGCGCACATCGCTTTTCTTCAGGGCGTGCAGGCGGGCCGTCATGTCCCCGGCGCTGGCGCCCGCGCCCGTGCCGGTCAGGGAAACCCGGAACTCACCCAGATGGCTGCCGTGGCCACCGGCCTGCAGCACCGGCACGCCGCCGAACACCTCTTCCAGGCCGTCGGCGTTCAGGACCGTGTGGGTATGGCCGCCCACCAGCACCACCGGGCTGTCGACCAGTGAGCCGGCCAGCTCGGCCACCGCGCTGTCGCCCTCGCCGATGCGGCGCATGGCCCCGGCCTTGCCGGAGGCATCCGACCCGGCGCCATACCCCAGGTGCGTCAGCAGGATGACCACGTCGGTCTTGTCCGCCAGGGCGGGCAGCAGCGCCTCGACCGTCTCAAGCGGGCTTTCGATCTCCAGGCCGGGGTTCTCCGGCGTGCCCAGGCGGGTGTCCTCGGCCGTGGTCAGGCCCAGGATGCCGATGCGCAGGCCCTTGGCGACGGCGATCAGGGCGGGGAAGTAGTGCCCGCCGTTGTCGACATGCGGGCTGCCGACGGTGTTGGCGGAGACCACCGGCAGCAGCGGCGCGCTTTCGATCCAGGTGGCGAGCATCTCGGTGCCGCGGTCGAATTCGTGGTTGCCCAACACGGTGGCATCGACCCCCGCGACCGTATAGGCGGTGTAGGCCGGATCGACCACGAAGTCCTCGGGCGTGAAGCCGGTCAGCTCGTCGAACACACCACCGGTGTGGTCATCGCCGGCCGACAGGAACAGCACGATGTCATCGGCCTCGGCGGTGGCGCGGGTCTCGGCCGCGATCCTGACCATCTGGGCGAACACATGCGTATCGCCCTTCTTGCCGTGCGGCTTGGTCAGGTAGTTGTGCAGGTCGTTGAAATGCAGGATGCGAAGATCGCGGGCCTCGCCTTCGCCCAGTGTCGCGGCCGGAAAGGCCAAGCCCTCTGGCGCCGTCAACGTGACCGGAGCGCCGTCCAGCACCGGCCCGGACAGGCCGTACAGCTCTTCCACCACGCCATAGGGGTTCGGCGTCAGCCGCGACAGGGTCAACTCGCCGGCGGCGGCCGGGGCCATCGCGGCGGCGCCCAGCGCGGCCAGGGTCAGGACGGTCGAGCGGACGGGCAGGCGGCTCATGGACATGTCTCCGGTCTGGGCAGAATGCCTTACTCTACCGCTCGGCCATGACCGGCGCATGACGGAGCCAAGAAAGTTCGATGACGGCCGGGCGGCGGCCCCCTCAGCGGATGCCCGCGCGCATGAACGACTGCACGAACTGGCGCTGGAACAGCAGGAAAGCCAGCATCAGCGGTGCCACGCTCAACAGGGTCGCCGCCGAGACGACGGACCAGTCCACGCCCGATTCCGGTGCCCCGAACACCCCCAGGCCGACCGTCAGGGGCCGTGTCTCGACCGAGTTCGTCACCACCAGCGGCCACAGGAAGTTGTTCCAGTGGTGACTGACCGACACCAGCCCATAGGCCAAATAGGTGGGTCGGGCCAGCGGCACATAAACGCGCCACAAGACACCCAGGGTGCCGCAGCCCTCCAGCCGAGCCGCTTCCTCCAGTTCCTTGGGCGTGGACTTGAAGGCTTGGCGCAGCAGGAAAATGCCGAACGCGCTGGCCATGTAGGGCAGGCCGATGCCCAGAATGGTGTCGACCAGCCCCAGGTGGGCCAGCGTGGCGTAGTTCTCCACGATCAGGATTTCCGGCGCGATCATCAACTGCACCAACACCAGCGCGAAGGCGATGTCGGCGCCTTTGAATCGGTAGCGCGCGAAGGCGTAGGCGGCCAGCGTGCACAGAACGAACTGCGCCGCCAGCAGCATCGTGACCAGGATGAAGGTGTTCAGCATGTAGCGCGGGAAGGGTGCCCGGGCCAGCGCCTCGCGGAAGTTCTCCAGCGTCAGCGGGGCCAGCGGATCGAACGTGACCGCGAATTCGGCCGGGTGGAACGCCGCCCACAGCGCATACAGCAGGGGCGAAATCCACAGCAACGCCAGCAGCCAGGTGGCGCCGGTCTCCAGGGCTCCGCGCGGGCTCATCGGTAGTGGATCCGCTTGTCGAGCACGCCGTATTGCACCAGCGACAGCACCGCCAGCAGGGCCAGCAGCACCACCGTCAGCGTGGCGGCATACGTCGTGTCGAAGAATGAAAACGCCGTCTCGAAGATGTAGTACAGAAGCAGGTTGCTGGCGTTGTCCGGCCCGCCCTTGGTCAGGATGAACAGGTGATCGACCAGCTTGAACGAATTCAGGATGGCGTTGATCAGCACGAACAGGGTCGTGGGCATCAACAGCGGGAACAGGATGCGCCGGAAATAGGTCCAGCGGGCCGCGCCTTCCAGGCGGGCGGCCTCCCACAGCTCGGGCGGAATGGTCTGAAGGGCGGCCAGATAGAAGATCATGAAGAAGCCGGCCTCCTTCCACACCGTCATGACGATGATCGCTCCCAGTACGGTGTCCGGATCGCCCAGCCAGTTGTGACCGGGCAGCCCGACCAGTCCGGCGATCTGGTCGATCAGGCCGATGTCGGGGGTGTAGAAGAACAGCCAGATGTTGGCGACCGCGATCATGGGCAGGATGGTCGGCGTGAAGAAGGCCATGCGCGCCAAGGCTCGGCCCGGCAGGGCGCGGTTGACCATCAGGGCCATCAGCAGGGCCAGCGTGATCGAGGCCGGAATGGTGCCCAGCGCGAACAGCGCGTTGTTCCACAGCACCTGCCAGAAGATCGGGTCGTCGGCCATCAGGGCGTAGTTCTCCAGCCCGATGAAGCGCGACGGCCGGATCGGATTGCCCCGGCTGAACAGGCTGTCGGCCACCGTCGCCCCGATGGGCCAATAGGTGAACGCGATCAGCAGGATCGCCGCAGGCGTTAGCAACAGCCAGCCGATGACGTGGCGCATGACGCCGTCCTCGCATCCCTCAACGGTACGATCCGGGGCCGGAGACGCTCCCCGCCGGCCCCGGATCGCCGGCACGCCTACCGATAGGGCTTCAGCAGGCGGTCGGCGGTGGCCTGGGCCTCGCCCAGCGCCTCGGCCGGGGTCTTGGAGCCGGTCAGCGCGGCCTGGATGGCGTCATCCAGGGCCTTGCGCACGCGGCCGGTCTGGTAGGTGGACAACTCGGCGGTGGCGAATTCAAGCTGATCGCGCGCCACGGCCGCATAGGGGAACTCTTCCACATACGCCTGAAGGACCTCGGTCTCATAGGCGGCCGGCGAGACGCCCATGTAACCGGTCTTCATGGACCACTCGGCGGCCCGCTCCGGCGCGGTCATGAAGCGGATCAGCTTCAGGGCGGCGGAGCGCTCCTCCGGGGTCGCGTCCTTGAAGATGTAGAAGTTGCCGCCGCCGGTCGGCGTGCCCCGGCGCTCGTTGGCCGGCAGCATGGCGACACCGAAGTCGAACGAGGCATTTTCCTTGACGGCGGTCAGGTTGCCGGTGGAGTGCCACATGATGGCGGTCTTGCCCTCCAGGAAGTTCTGGCGCAGCGTGCCCCATTCGATGGTGCCCTCGGGCATGACGCCATGCTCGGTGCCCAGGGAACGCCAGAAGTCCAGCGCCTCGACGGTGGGCTCGGCGTCGAAATAGGTCTCGGTGCCCTCGCCGTTCATCAGCACCTGGTCGTTCTGCATCGCCAGCGCGCCGAACATCCAGTACGGATAGCCGGTCGAGGGGATCATGACACCCCACCGCGAGCCGTCATCCTTGGTCAGCGCCTGGCCGGCCTCGACCAGCGCGTCCCAGGTCGCCGGCTGTGCCTCGGGATCCAGGCCGGCGTCACGGAAGGCGTCCTTGTTGTAATACATGACGATGGTGGAACGCTGGAACGGGATGCCCCAGGTCTTGCCGCCGGTGCGGCCGTTCTCCATCAGGGTCGGATAGAAGCTGTTGAGCCACGCCTTTTCCTCGTCGGTCTCGACGATGTCGTCAAAGGCGACGATGGCGTCCTGCTCGATCAGGTCATAGATGTCGATGGAGAACATCACCGAAAGCTGCGCCGGCTCGCCGCCCTTCAGCGCGGCCAGGGCCTTGATACGGGCGTCGTTGTAGTTGCCGGCATAGATGGCGTTGACCGTGATGTCCGGGTTCTCGGCCATGAAGTCGGCGACCATGCCGTCGACGATCTCGGTCAGCGGGCCGCCGACGGCGACCGGGTAGTACATGGTCAGTTCGGTTTCGGCCTGGGCGGTGGAGGCACCGGCCACCCCGGCCATCAACGCGGTCGCGGCGGCGGTGCCGACGACGGCCTTTTTCAGGTCATGGAACATCGTCTAGACTTCCTTTTCGTCTGGGCTGGCAAGCGACCGGACCATCCGGTCCGGCCCGGGCGGGTCCGTCGGGCGCGGCAACGCCCGGCGGACGGGGCGGGGCGGCTCAGGTCTGACCGCCGTCCCGCCTGATTCCGGTGTCCTCGAAGTGGTGCTCGGCCTCGGCCGGCCAGGCGATGCGTACCGCGTCGCCCGGTTGGGGCGCGGCGCGACCGGGGGCGCGGGCGATGATCTCCTCGCCGTCCAGCGACAGCCGCAGCAGGGTTTCGGCGCCCAGGTAGTCCAGCGCCTCGACACGCGCCGGGCGGCCGGAGCCGTTCAAAGCCACATCCTCCGGCCGTACCCCCAACAGGGTGCCCGGCGTCGGGCCGCGCAGCAGGTTCATGGGCGGCTGGCCGATGAAGCGCGCGGCGAAGGCGGTGGCCGGGCGCTCGTACAACAGCGGCGGCGGCCCCTGTTGCTCGATCCGCCCGGCGTTCAGCAGCACCACCGCGTCCGCCATCGTCATGGCCTCGGTCTGGTCGTGGGTGACGTAGACCATGGTCAGGCCGAGCGCCCGTTGCAGCCGTCGGATCTCGTCGCGCATCTCGGCGCGCAACTTGGCGTCCAGGTTGGACAGCGGCTCGTCCATCAGGCAGACGGGCTGTTCGGCGACGATGGTGCGCGCCAGTTCCACGCGCTGCCGCTGGCCGCCGGACAGGCTGGCCGGCTTGCGCTCCAACACGCTGTCCAGGCCGACCATGCGGGCCGCCGTCTCCAGCCGCCGGACGCGCTCGGCCTTGGTGACGCGGCGCACCTTCAGGCCGAACAGAATGTTCTCGGCCACGCTCAGATGCGGAAACAGGGCGTAGGACTGGAACACCATGGAAACGCCGCGCTTGGCCGGATCGAGACGCGTGACGTCGCGCCCGCCGATGGTCACGGTTCCGTCGGTCGCCGTCTCCAGGCCGGCGATCAGGCGCAGGATGGTGGACTTGCCGCAGCCCGACGGCCCCAGCAGGACGGTCAGGCTGGCTTCCGGCACGGCGAACGACACCCCGTCGACGGCGGCGTGACCGTCCCAGCGCTTGACCAGCCCCTCGACCGCGATGGCGCTCATGCTCCGGCCTCCGCGTCGGCCACCGTCAGCGCCGTGCCGGCCTGTGCCAGACACGCCGTCAGCGCGGGCGGCGGCGCCCGGTCGCAGAACACCCGGTCCACCTCGGTGATGGCGCCGCCGCGCACATGGGCGGCGCGCCCGAACTTGGTGTGATCCAGCACCAGGAACGAGGCCCGGCAGTTCTCGCGGATGGCCTGACGGGCGGCCACCTCGTCCTCGTGGAAGTCCAGCAGGGTGCCGTCCTCGTCCACGCCGGCGACGCCGAAAATCCCGATGTCCACCTTGTAGGCGGAGAAGAAGTCCACCGTGCCGGACCCCAGGATGTCGCGATCGCCGCTGCGCAGGCGCCCACCGGCGATCGTGACCTCGCACGACGGATTGGCCGACAGCGTCATGGCGACGTTGAGGTTGTTGGTGAAGACGCGCAGTGCGCGGCGATCCGCCAGCCGGCGGGCGACGACCTCCGGCGTGGTGCCGATGCTGAAGGCCAGGGTGGCGCCATCGGGCACGAAGCGGGCCACCGCGCCCGCGATCCGCTCCTTGGCCTCCAGATTCAGCACCTGACGGGTGCCGTAGGCCAGGTTGCCGCCGTTCGCCGGCCGTTCCACGCCGCCGTGGCGCCGGCGCACAAGCCCCAGGTCGCACAGGCCGGTCAGATCGCGACGGATGGTCTGGGTGGTGACGGCGAAACGCTCGGCGAGCCTGTCCACGGACAGGAACCCGCTTTCCCGCACCAGTTCGGCGATCTCGGCCTGACGCTGGCTCAAGTCCATGTGGGCTCCATGGGGGCGCCTCTCCCGCCGGCGTCGACATGAACGCGCGAACGCCGCCGGTGACCAGACCACGCGTCGAGTGAGTCATCAAATGAAAGTCTGGTGACTGTTGTGTTGCAGTTCGAGCTTTCGAATGAACAGGCACGGCCCCGAACCAGCAGAATCAGGCGTCGGCCCCCCCCCACCACGCCCCAGTCCCGTCCCGGTCCGTCACCCACGTTCGGCCATGGCTCCGCCACGGCTGGTCCGCCACGGGTGGAGGCCCCTCGTTCACTTCAGGCCGCCGGCGAAGCCGCGGGTCAGGCCCCTCTGCACGATGCCGACCAGCGCCAGGATCGGGAGCGAGGCCAGGAATCCAATCGCCGTCAACTGCCCCCAGAAGGTCTCATCCTCGGTGATCAGGGTGGCGATGTAGGTGGGCAGCGTGAACTTCGACGGGGTCTGGATGAACAGCAGGGCGTAGGCGAACTCGTTCCAGCACAGGATCATCAGGAACACGGCCGTCGCCACCAGTCCGGGCGTAATCAGCGGCAGCACGATGGTGGCCAGACGCCGCGCCAGGCCGGCGCCCTCGATCCTGGCGGCGTCCTCGTAGGCGATCGGAACATCGCGCACGAAGCCGAGCAGCATCCAGATGGCGAAGGGCAGGCAGTAGACCTGATAAACCAGGATCAGACCGGGCAGCGTGTCGAGCAGTCCGATGGTCCGCAGCACCTGATAGAGCGGAATGGCCAGTACCAGGGGTGGCGACAGCTTGACCACCAGGACGAAGATCAGGAACACCCCGTCCAGGCGACGCGGCAGGCGCAGGCGCGCCAGGGCATAGGCGGCGGGAAAGCCGGCGGCAAGGGCGATCAGGGTGGCGCCGGTGGCGACGATCAGACTGTTGAGCACCTTGCCCAGGATGTCATCGGCCCACAGGGCACGATAATGGGCCAGCGTGGGCGCGTCCGGGATCAGGTCCACGGTGGTGGACACGTACTCCAGCGGCGGCTTCAGCGACGTCCCGACCATCCAGACGATGGGCAGCAGCATCACGCCGGTGATGGCGTAGATCAGGCCAATGCGCAGGCTAGCGGCCCCCATCGGATTGCCCCCGCACGATGTGCCACGCATAGACGGCGGCCAGAAGGCCGGCGATCACGATCATCACCACGGCCGTCGCCGAGGCGAGGCCGATGTCGAAGTACTGAAATCCCAACCGGTATAGGTACATGGACAGCGTCTCGGTGGCCTGCCCCGGCCCGCCGCCGGTCAGGGCATAGACCTTGTCGAAGATCTTGAAGCTCTCGATACTGCGCAGCAGCGCGGCCAGCAGGAGATGTGGCACCAGCAGCGGCAGGGTGATGGTCCACAACCGGCGCACCGGCGAGGCGCCCTCGACCTGCGCGGCCTCGTGCAGGTCGCGCGGGATGGACTGCAGGCCGGCCAGCAGGATCAGGAACGTGAACGGGGCCGTCTGCCACAGGTCCACCAGGACCAGCGAGACCAGGGCCAGATCGGGGTCGAACAGCCATTCCACCGGCGGCAGCGCCACGGCCCGCAGGGCGTTGTTGAGAAAGCCGAAATCGTAGTGGAACCAGGCGCGCCAGACCGCCGTGACCACCATCGTCGACAGAACGAACGGCGCCACAAGGGACGGCACCACCAGCCAGCGCCCCGGGAAGCGCGCGTTGACCAGCAGGGCCAGCGCGAGCCCGAACGCGACTTCGGACAGCGTCGCCATCAGGGTGAAGGCCACCGTGTTCCAGGCCGCGCCCCGGAAGAACGGATCGCTCAGCAGGAAGGTGTAATTGTCAGCCCCCACCCAGGCGGCGTCGGCCAGTCCGTAGTCCGTGTTGACCAGCGACAACAGCAGCCCGCGCCCCAGCGGATACAGCGTCAGCAGCGCGAACAGCACCAGCGCGGGCGTCAGCAACAGCAGGGCGGTCAGGCGCGAGGTCGGCATGTCAGAAGACAGTTGGCAGATGACAGAGGACAGAAGGAAGAAGAAAGTGCAAACTACCTCCGCGCATCCAGCATCCAGTCGGGACTTCGAACACCATGCGCGACCGCAGGACGTCTGACCTCAAGCCATTTCCCCGGCACGAAAGCGACGCCGCGGCCGAGCGGTTCGTCGACGAGGCCGACTTGACCGAGTACGATTTTTCGGGTTTCCAACCCGGACAGTTCGAGTTCGCCAGGAAAGAGGCCCGTGTGAACATGCGGCTTCCCGCATCCATGCTCGAGGCTGTCAAGGCCAGCGCCGCCGCGCGCGGAATACCCTACCAACGGTTCATTCGCGAAGCCATCGCACGCGCCCTGAGCAGCAATCGCCCGTAACCAAAGCCGATGACCTTCGTTCGCCTGAACGCCAAGGCGGGCGGGCCGCGTTCCGCGACCCGCCTGCTCGTGGGTTCGCGTGAACGCCTACCGCGCCAACGCGCGGGCGATGCGCTGATTGGCGCCCTCCAGCGCGGCCTTCGGCTCCATCTCGCCGATCAAGGCGAGTTGCAGGAAGTCGCCCAGGATGGTCTCGACTTCGGCCCACTGTGTGATGCGGGCGCGCGGCTGGGCATTGTTCAGCGCGGCCACCTGCGCCGGGTACCAGCGGTAGGCGTCAACCACCTCGGCGTCCCTGTAGACGCTGGCGCGCGTCGGCGGCGTGCCGACCTCCAGGGCCAGCACCTTCTGCACCTCGGGCGAGGTCAGGAAGGCGATGAAGTCCTTGCCGCGCTCCGGGTTGGGCGCGTCGGCCGGCACGGCCACCAGCCAGGTCCCCAGCATCGGCGCCGGACCCTGCACCTGACCCGGCGCGGCCATGATCTCGATCTGCCCGACCACCTTGCTCTTTTCCGGGTCGTCCAGGTCGGGCGCCCAGGAGGGCCAAAGCTCAATGGCCATGGCGGTGGTGCCCTGCATCAGGGCGTCGCGCACCTCACCCGAGTTGTAGGTCTCGACGCCTTTCGGGGCGTACTGCGCCAGGTCCAGGTAAAGGTTCAGCGCGTCGAGGGCCGCCTCGCTGTCCAGGCCGGCGGCGCCGTCGTCGGTCACCACGCGCCCCCCGTGCGCCCACAGGATCGGCAGGAAGCCGGTGACGATGGGGTTGGCCTTCTTGCCACGGAAGACAACGCCGGACACGCCGTCTTCGGCCTCGTCGATGGTCTTGGCGGCGTTGACGACGTCGGTCCAGGACTCGGGGCGGTTCAGGCCATGCTTGTCGAACAGCGCGGTGTTGTAGGCGAACAGTTCCACGTTGCCGACGAAGGGCTTGGCGTAGAACGGACCCTCGCCGACGGGATACCGTGCCACCGCGCGGGCCGGGGCAACGAAATCCTCGTCCAGGGCGTCGAGTTCGCTTAGCCAGCCATTGGACATGAACTCCACGGCCCAGATGTCGTCCAGCATGACGACGTCATAGGCGCCGGCCTTCTCGCGCATGGCGATCGTGACCTTCTCGCGTAGCGGCCCGCCGCCGAGGGCGAGGCGCTCGACCTCCAGCCCGGGGTTGGCGGCCTTGTAGGACTCCACGGCCAGGGCGAGGGCATCGGCGTAGCCCCCATCGCGGCCGGCGATCACCAGCGTTTCGGCGTGCGCGGCGGAGGCCCCGATCAACAGGGCGCCGACCAGCGCGGCGGCGGACTTCAGAGTCATGGCATGGTCTCCCGTGGCGGCATGGCGGATTGGCGTGACGGCGCCAAGTGAATGCAAACGTTTGCATTCTTTCGCTCGCGGTGTCCGTGGTAAAGTGACTGTTTCTTGAATACTCTTGATGCTTCAGATCGATGACAGGGCCGTGACGGCGAAAGAAAACGTTTGCAAGAGCGATGGTCCGCCGGATAATGCCCGTCATGTCTCGAGTCACCATCAAGGACGTGGCGCGGGAGGCCGGTGTCTCACCCTCCGCCGTTTCGCGTGTCTTCACGACCGGCGCCAGCGCCTCGCCGCTGACGCGGGAGAGGGTCCTGGCCGCCGCCGATCGTCTGGGATACCGGCCGTCCCTGCTGGCCCGAGGCCTGGTGGGGCGGTCGACCCATCTTGTCACCGTCATCATGGGGTCCCTGAGCGATCCGTTTGACGCGCTGTTCCTGGATGCCCTGGCCCGCGCCCTGGCCGCCCGGGACACGCGTCTGATGATCGCCTCGACGGCCGGGGGCGCGCCGACCGAAAGTGGCCTGCAACAGGCCCTGGACTACAAGTCGGACGCCGTGATCGTCGCCGCCGGCACCATGTCACTCGCCGACTCGGCGCTGTGCGCGCGCGCCGGACTGCCGGTCATCCTGGCCGGGCGGGCGCTGGAGGCGCCGGGGGTCGATGGCGTCCTGGCAGACAATGCCGACGGCGGACGGCAGGCGGCGGACCTGCTGATGCGGACCGCCTGTCACCGGCCAGCCTACCTGGGATTGGGCAAGACGACGTTTTCCGACCGCGAACGCTGGCAGGGGTTCGCCGATACCCTGGCGCGGCTCGGTGCGAAGCCAGCGGAGTGGGCCTGCGAGGGGCGGGATCCGGAGGCCGCGTTCCGCGCCGCCTCAGCGGTGCTGTCGGCGCCGCATCGGCCTGACGGCCTTTTTTGCAGCAATGACGCCGTCGCCCTGCGCGCTGTCGAGGCGGCCCGCGCCCTGGGCCTGTCGGTGCCGGAGGACGTCTCGATCATCGGCTTCAACAACCTTCCGCAGGCCGCTTGGCCCAGCTTCCAGTTGAGCACCCTCGATTATCCCATCGGCTCGCTCGTCGGCGCCATCATCGACCTGCTCGACACGCGTCTGGCCGACCCCCAGAGGTCGGGCGAAGTGCGGCGCCTGCCTGTCCACTTGGTGCCCCGCGCCACCACCCGGCGGGCTGACGTTGGCGTGCCGGCATCCGCCGTTCGTCCTGTCCCGATCAATCCCGAGGCATTGTGAGGCCATGAAGCTCCTGCTGTTCAGCGACCTGCACCTGCCCGCCGACCGCCGCATGAAGGGCCGCGATCCTGTCGAGTCCTTCCAGGAAGCCCTCGCGCACGCGCACGCCCACCATGGCGACGCCGACCTTGCCGTATTGCTCGGCGATCTGGTCGACAGCGGATCCGCCGAGGAATACCGCCTCCTGGCCGAGTCCCTGAGGGGCTTTGCGCTGCCGTGGCAGGCCCTGATCGGCAATCACGATGACCGCGCCGCGTTCCGGGCGGCGTTCGGTGGAGGCGCTTCCGACCCTGTGCAGGCGGTTCGCGATGTGGAGGGATATCGGCTGGTCTTCCTCGACAGCCATGTGCCCGGGCAGAGCGGCGGCAGCCTGTCGGACGGCCGCCTTGACTGGCTGGCGGCGACGCTGGCGGCGGCCGACCGACCGTGTCTGGTGTTTCT
>JGI12109J20283_12230846_pt1 | contig 35744 bp, 33 predicted proteins | sample ElkSlonscriptome_12_FD_20283 | JGI IMG/M metagenome (IMG submission 20283)
AGATGACGACACTCAATATCACGTATCATGACGTTTGTCCTCAATGGAATTACACGCTTCACCCACGTGAACATTGAGCAGAGTTGTTAGGGGGTGGGGGAAGTTATTCTTTTATGAACCCTTATAACACGCGGGGGCTCTTCTGCTGCGCCGAAACCCGCAGCAGGATGCCCACCATGGCAAAATTGATCAGTGTGGACGAGCCGCCATAGCTCACAAACGGCAGCGTAATGCCGGTCAGCGGGATCAGATTGGTCGTCCCCGCCGTGATAATCAGCGCCTGGGCCGCAATCGCGGTGGTCAACCCGACCGCCAGCAACTGCTGAAAGCCGTCGCGTGTCCGCAGCGCAACCTGGTAGCCGCGCAATGCCAGCAGCAGGTAGCAGAGCAGCAGGCTTAACCCGCCCACCAGCCCCAGTTCCTCGCCAATCGCGGTAAACACAAAGTCGGTGTGGCTTTCCGGCACGGCGGTCGGGTCGCCCAGGCCCAGACCGCTCCCGGCCCAGCCCCCGCTGGCAAACGAGTAGAGCGCCATGACGATCTGGTAGCCATTGCCCAGCGGATCGGCCCAGGGATCACGCCAGGCATCGATCCGCACCTGCACATGACCAAAGATCGGGTAGAGCGCGGTGGCCCCCAGCGCAAAGGCCAGCAGCGCCGCAACCACATAGCCGGCACGCCCGGTCACCAGGTAGAGCATTGCCAGGAAGATCGTAAAGAAGAGCAGCGCCGCGCCCAGGTCTTTCTGCACAATAATCAGCCCGATGGTCAGCCCCCACATCAACCCCATCGGGATCAGATCGGGCAGCGGGGGCAGGCGCAACCGCCCCATCCGGTAGAAGCCCCGCCCCAGCAGGTCACGATGCGCATCCAGGTAGGTCGCCAGATAGATCACCAGGATAATCTTGAGCAACTCAACCGGCTGTAACTGGAAGAAGCCCAGGTTTAGCCAGAGCCGCGCACCGTTGCGCTCGACGCCGAACAGCGCCGTAATGCCCACCAGCAGCAGCCCCAGCAGCAGCCAGGTGTAGCGGTAGTGTTTCAGCCAGCGCATACGCCAGGGAAAAAAGCTCACCAGCGCCAGCACCGCGACCCCGCCAAACACCCAGATCACCTGCTTGAGCGCAATACTGCCATACATATCACCATAGCGCGCCAGCAGATCCGGCTCAAGCCGCCGGGCCATCACCATGCCCACCCCGGCGAGCAGCGCGGCAATCGGTAGGATCACCTGATCCTCACCCCAGCCGCGCACGGCCAGCGCCAGACTCAACCCCAGGAACAGCCCGATAAAGGTCGTGACAATGACCAGGTCGGCCAGGCGCACGACCCCGCCCGCCCCCAGGATGAGCGTCCCCAGGCCGATAACCAGCACCAGGCAGGCGGTCATCAGCAGTTCAAGTTCCCAGGTACGCCCGGCAATGCGCTGCGTAACGGTTTTAAGCATAGTCGGCAGTGTCCTTTCTCCCGGGTAGCGCTGCTTCCAGGTGGCAGCGTAGACCAGAGTGGTTGCTGTTCCAGGCAGAGGAATGCCGCACAGGTTGCCTGTCCCCCGATGGTGCGGCCGGCACAGCGCGAGACGCGGTTGCGCTGGGTGAGATGGTCACGCTGGTGCTTGTGTCAGGGTTGCGCATTGGTTCTGGTTGCTGTACAGTTATGCGCGAAATGCCCCGGTTGGCAACGGGCCAGTGAGCATGCCACAACGCAGGGCAACAGCGCGGGCGAAGAAGCCAGCCTGGATATTATAGTTGTGTGGGCGGATTGTGCAACCAGTGACGACTTGCACCTGCCGGCGGCTTGCCACACCGCCGCCGGCATGCTATGGTAGCGGCGTAACCGCAAAGGAGGAACAGATGCCGGCTGGAACTGCTCGTCAACATGGGCCGCGCGGTCCGTTACGCTGGTTTATGCGTATGCCGATCTGGTTATACCGGCTGCGGCTGGGGCGGCTCATGGGCAACCGCTTTCTACTACTGGTGCATATCGGACGCAAGAGCCGCCAGTTGCGCTATGTGGTACTCGAGGTGTTACGCGCCGATCCCGCAACCGGTACCTACATCATCGCCTCTGGCTGGGGGCGGCAATCCGACTGGTTCCGCAATATTCAGCAGACACCGCATGTGCTGGTCGATACGGGACAACAGCGCTTCGAAGCGACGCCGGTTATACTCGGCGCGGAGGAAGCGACAGCGGAGTTGTTACGCTATGCCGAACAGCATCCGGTTGCCTTTCGTAACCTCGCCCGCATAATGCTGGGCCGGCCAGTTGCCGGGGGTGAGGACGACTGCCGGCAACTGGCACAGGCAGTGCCGCTGGTCGCGCTGCAGCGCCGCTAAAGAATACATGTAAATTACACCGTTGCCATGCAACCGTGAGTTTGCCCGATAGAAGCCGTAATCGCCTGCGGCAGCATGGTACTGTTTTTTCTTTTAACAAAAATGTTGCTCTGTGAGCAACATTTTTGTTAAAACGGTGGAATCTTCCGCCCTGCCGGAGGCGAATAGGATCGTTCATCCAGGCAAATGCCCGGTTTGAAACTGACCGCGTAACTCGTGTAAATTATGTAATGTTAATCTCCGACAAACGGTGGCATCCGCTGGTATGCTTGAACGTACGCCCCTGGCGTTTGCACCAGATGCGCGGATGACCGGCAACTGCCGGCGCGACGACCTAAAGGACCGAGGTGGGATGTGACACAAGCCGGCATGTGTGCGACTGCTACGCCAATCCGGACGGTAGGCCGGACACTCCTGATCGGGCTGCTGGTCATGCTCTTCTGGCTGGTTGGCGGGCAACCGGTTCCGGCGGCGGCCCAGGAGCCGGTGCTGCGCTTTGAGCGCCTGACCCCGGAGCAGGGGCTCTCCCAGAGCCAGGTCTATGCGATCTTACAGGATCGGCAGGGCTTTATCTGGATTGGCACGGGTGAGGGATTGAATAAATACGATGGGTACAGCTTCACCGTCTACAAGCTGGATACCGCTGACCCGACCTCGCTGGTGGATAACGCCGTGCGTTCGCTGTACGAGGATCGCCAGGGCACGCTCTGGGTGGGCACGCGCAATGGCCTGAGCCGCTTCGACCGGGACACGCAGACCTTTACCCGCTACCGGCACGACCCGGATGATCCGCAGAGCATCGCCGCGCCCTGGGTCGCGGATATTGCGGAGGATGCCGGGGGCACGCTCTGGTTTGGTACGATCACGGGCGGGATGAACCGCTTCAACCGGGAGAACCAGACCTTTTCCGCCTACAAGGTGACACCCGAGGCCCAGGGCAGCCTGATGTATATCGATCGGGCGGGCACCTTCTGGGTGGGCAACTCCGAAGGATTGCATATGTTTGATCCGGCAAGCCGGCAGTTTACGCCCGTCGTCTACGAGCCGACGGAGCCGGGGCGCGATGTCTATGCGCTGCACCAGGACCGCCAGGGCTTCCTCTGGATCGGCACGGAGCAGGGGCTCTACCGCTTTGATCGTGAGCGCCAGACCAGCACCCACTACACGCACGACTCGGACAACCCGGACAGCCTGAGCGATAACTGGGTCTCGACGATTCATGAAGATCAGACGGGCACGCTCTGGGTGGGCACCTACTCCGCCGGCCTGAACCGATTTGACCCGGAAAGCGCAACCTTTAGCCGCTACCAGCACAGCCCGACCAGCTCCACCAGCATCAGCAGTAACACGATCTATACGCTCTACGAAGATCACACCGGCCTGCTCTGGATTGGCACGGCGGCGGGCATTAACATCTTCAATCCGCGGACGCGTGCCTTTAACCACTACACGGCCGACCCGGAACAACCCGGCGGACTGGCGAACAGCGATATTGCCGCATTCGCCGTCGAGCCGGACGGCAACCTCTGGGTGGGCACCTGGGAGGGCGGCCTGAGCTACTTCGACCGGGACGCGGGCATAATCACGACCTATCGCCACGACCCCGCCGACCCGCGCAGCCTCAGCCACGACACGGTCTATGCGCTCTACCGCGATCGGGCGGGCATGCTCTGGGTGGGCACTTATGGCGGCGGCCTCAACCGCTTTGACCCGGCGACGGAGCGTTTCACCCGCTACCAACACGATCCCGATGATCCCACCAGCCTGAGCAACGATGTTATCCCAACAATTCATCAGGATCGCCGGGGAACGCTCTGGGTTGCCAGCGAGGAGGGGCTCAACCGCTTCAACCCGACAACGGAACGCTTTACGCGGTACCGGCATGATCCCGATGAGCCCACCAGCCTGAGCCACAGCGAGATCTCGAGCATCTACGAAGATCCGGCCGGCACGCTCTGGGTGGGCACATGGGGCGGTGGTATCAACCGCTTCAACCCGGACCGCCAGACCTTTCAGCGCTACACGCACGACCCGGACGATCCCGGCAGCCTGAGCGATAATCGGGTCTTCTCGATCACGGGCGATGCGGCGGGCACCATCTGGGTGGGCACAACAACCGGGCTAAACCGGCTTGATCCGGGGACGAAGCGGTTCAAACGCTACACTGAGAACGATGGACTGCCCGCCAATGCGGTGCGCTGCCTGGTTGTTGACGATAGCGGCAACATCTGGTTGAGCGGCAGTCGCGGGCTGGCGGTGCTCGATCCGGCAACCGGGACACTCCGCCGCTTCACGGCACGGGATGGGCTACAGGGGGATGGCTTCAACGGTGGCAGTTGTTTCCGCGCGCCCGACGGCGAACTCTTCTTCGGCGGGTCCAACGGCTTTAACGCCTTCGATCCGCAGCAACTGACCAGTAATCCGCACCCGCCCCCGGTGGTGTTGACCGGGTTTGAACTGCTGAACGAGCCGGTCAACCTGGGACAAGATCCGGCAACCCTGACGGAACTGCCGCTCTCCTACCGCGATGCCGTGATCTCGTTTGAGTTTGCCGCGCTGGACTATGCCCACCCCGACCGGAACCAGTATGCCTACAAACTGGAGGGCTTTGATGCCGACTGGGTGGCAGCCGGCACGCGGCGCGCGGTCACCTACACCAACCTGGATGGCGGCGACTACACCCTGCGGGTGCGCGGCGCAAACAGCGATGGCGTCTGGAACGCGGCGGGGCTGACCGTCGCCATCAGCGTCGCGCCGGCACCCTGGCAAACCTGGTGGGCCTACAGCCTCTACGCCCTGGCGACGGTGGGGTTGGTCGCCGGCTATGTGCGCGCCCGCACGCGTGCTCAGGCACGGGAACTGGCCCGGCAGCGCCAGGAACTGGAGCGCGAACGGCTGGTCGCCGAGCGGCTACGCCAGATCGACCGATTAAAGGAGGAAAAGTTTCGCGCCTTCTTCAACCGCTCACCGATTGGCATTGGTATCGCGCGCGATGGAGTAATCCTGGATGCCAACCCGGCCTGCCTGCGCATCTTTGGTTACAACACGCTGGACGCGGTCAGGGGTACGCTGACCGTTGAACATATCGCCCCGCAGGATCGGGTGGCGATTATTGATCACATCATGCGCCATGGGGAGGGCGAAGCCCTGGAGAGCGGCCAGTTCACCCTCACCGGCCTGCACAGCGACGGATCAGAATTTCCGCTGCTCTACAATGCCACCCGGATGATTATGCCCGATGGCGCAGAAGCGGTTGCATTCTTTGTCACCGATATGTCAGACCTGAAGCGTGCCCAAGAAGAGCGCGACCAGTTCTTCACCCTCTCGCAGGATATGCTCTGTATTGCCGGGACCGATGGCTATTTCAAGCGGCTCAACCCGGCATGGGAGACAACGCTGGGGCTGAGTATCGAGGAACTGCTGGCCGAGCCGTTTATCAACTTTGTGCATCCCGCCGACCGGGCCGTCACTGAGAGCGTAATCGTGAACGCGCCAAAGCAGCATAATCTGGTCTCCTTCGAGAATCGCTACCGCTGCAAAAACGGCACCTACAAGTGGCTGGCCTGGAGCTACACCTTCTGGCCGGATCAGAGCCTCTTCTACGCTGTGGCGCGCGATATCACCGCGCAGAAGCGGGCCGCGGATGAGCAGCACCGGCTCTATCAGGTGGCCGAGGGACTGCGCGATGTGCTGGCGGTCATTAACTCAGATCGCTCGCTTGCCGATATTCTGCATTTTATTGTCGGCCAGGCAAACCGCATGCTTGGCGTGGATGTCGGGGTGATCTACCGCTTTCTTCAGCCGGCGGATGGCGTAACGGGTGAAATCTTCCGCGTCGAAGCGGCGGAGGGGTTTGAGGAAGACTACCAGGGCATTCTGATCCATGAAGCTACCCTCACGATCTGCTATGATGCGATTCTGAGCCGGCAGCCGGTCGCCATCGCCGATATGACCAGCCTGCTGGATGGATTGCTGGCCCGCGACGCGCTTGGCGCGGACTACCGGCGGTTGGTGGTGGAGATCCGGCGGCGCTTCCAGGCCACGCTGGTGGTGCCCCTGATCATCAAAGGTGAGGTCTACGGTACAATTTCATTGTACGATGCCCGATCGCGGCAGTTTGTGGACGAGGAGATCAAACTGGCGGTGGCCTTTGCCGCGCAGTCGGCGCTGGCAATTGAGAATGCGCGGCTACGGCAGCAGGTGCGGCAAGCGGCCGTACGCGAGGAGCGTGGCCGCCTGGCGCGCGAACTGCATGACTCGGTGACGCAGTCGCTTTACAGCCTGACGCTGCTGGCCGAGGGCTGGCGCTTGCAGGCCGAAGAGGAACAGCTTGACCAGGTTGTGGCCCATTTTGCGCGGCTGGGCAGTATCGCCAACCAGGCACTCCGCGAAATGCGCCTGCTGATCTACCAGTTGCGCCTGCCGGTACTGGAGCAGGAGGGGCTGGTGGGCGCAATTCAGCGCCGCCTGGAAGCGGTGGAGCGGCGATCGGGGATCAACGGGCGTATTCTGGTTGAGGGCACGCTCGATCTGCCGATTACGGTGGAGGAACAGCTCTACCGCATCATTCAGGAAGCGCTCAACAATGCGCTGAAGCATGCCCAGGCGGGCAATGTTACAGTGACGATCCAGGCGGTGGGCGTGCCGCTCACGGTTGAGATTGCCGACGATGGGCAGGGGTTTGTCCTGAACGAAATCATGCCGGGTGTGGGGATGGATAGCATGCGCGAGCGGGTTGAGCAACTGGGCGGTACGCTGGAGATCTGTTCAACGCCGGGGAGCGGGACGCGTGTTCGGGTTACGCTACATCAGATCGAGGCGGATGTGCGGGAACTGACGGTGTAGGCGTTGCAAGAAGATGGTTCGCCCCTACCGCCCTGCCGGAGGCGAAAGGCACTCCATCGCAGCGGACTACATAATTCGTATCACATACATGGATTATGCGGTGTAGGTTTGGACCACGAACGCCGCGAAATGGGCGAAAAACGCGAAACGCCCCGTGCTCATATGCGTTACACGATCCTGTGTTTGACAATGGATAGTGTCTCCGGCGGGACAGAAAAAGACATCGAAAAAGATGAAGAAGTACCACCCTACCGCAGGCGCATCGGGCCGTTCATCCAAACAAACGCCTGGGTTGGAACTAACCGTGTAAGTCCTGTCAAATAGGAAATTTTGAAGATTGACAACGCCACGGGGGAGGGAATGTGATGACCGATACAATCCGAATTTTGATCGCCGACGATCACGCGGTGGTGCGGGAAGGGCTGCGCACTCTGCTCCAGCGCATCCCGGAGTTTACGCTCGTGGGTGAGGCCGCCAATGGCGAGGAAGCGATCCGCCAGGTAGCGGCATTACAGCCCGATGTTATCCTGCTCGATCTGAAGATGCCGCGCAAGGATGGCGTCACGGCGATTAAGGAGATCAAACATGAGCAGATGAATGTCCGCATCCTGGTGCTGACCAGCTTTGATGATGACGACAGCGTCTTCTCGGCGATCAAAGCCGGGGCGCAGGGCTATCTGCTCAAGGACTCGCTGCCGGAGCAGTTAATCCAGGCGATCCGCGATATCTACAATGGCGAGAGCGCGCTGCACCCGACGATTGCCCGCAAAGTTCTGCGCGAGATCAACCGCCCACCCGATCTACCTCCCGCCGAGCATCCGCTGACCGAGCGCGAACTGGAGGTACTGCAACTGGTGGCGCAGGGCATGACCAACCAGGATATCGCCGGGCGGTTGGTGATTGGCGAACGCACGGTCGCCACGCATGTGCGCAACATTCTCAGCAAGCTGCATCTGGCAAGCCGGACGCAGGCGGCGCTCTACGCCATCCGTACCGGCCTGGCCGATGCTGCCCCACCACCGGGATAACATGTCCCGGCCGCAGTGGGGACGCTCACTACCTGACGCTACGCAATCCGGTAGAGCCGGCTACGTAATTCTGCGTAGTTACACCCAGGCAGTATGTAGTTCTCCGGCGAACGCCTACCCACGTTTCACGCAGCGCAACTTCCGCTTTCCTGCTGATGCACCTCCAGCATAGCTCTGGTAGAGTAGTTCTATTCATTTCGTGTAAGCGTGATCTGGGATGTTGATGAGTGTGTCGGCCTGGGCTTTACGGCTCTGTTAACTGTTGCTCTGTGGAACGATAAGTAGCAACGTGAGTGTGCTGATGAAGTTTGAAAAATAGTCCAGGTATGACGTGTGGCAGAAGAACGATGCAGCGAATGCACCCTACTGCCGCGGGACTCCCGGCTTTCGCCGATTGGATGCAGCGAATGCACCCTACTGCCGCGGGACTCCCGGCTTTCGCCGATTGGATGCAGCGAATGCACTCTACTGCTGCGGGAGTCCCGGCTTTAGCCGGTTGGATGCCTGCCGGGGCCGCAGCATACTTACCAGGAAAGCCTGATCCGGCTGAAGCCGGGACTCCAGATCCATGGTGTTCAGCTTAAATCTCAAAATTAATTAGCACTACGCTGATCCGCAGTACGCTTGTAAAAACGCATCACGCATCACGCATCACGCATCACTCAATAAACTATGGATCCAGAACAGATCGCCCTGGTGCAGGCTTCACTTGTGCATATTCAACCGATTGCCGACACGATAGCCGCGCTGTTCTACCAGCGGTTACACCAGCTTGACCCATCGACGCGATGCCTGTTTCAGGACGGATCGCCGCACGCGGAACAGAGTTTTATGCGCCTGCTCTGGTGGGTCATTCAGGAGTTGCACCAGCCGGAGCGGGTGCTCCCGCACGCGCAGGCATTGGGACGGCAGCATGCCCACAACGGCGTGCAGAGCCGGCACTATGTTGTGGCCGGCGTGGCGCTGCTCTGGGCGCTACGCCAGAGCCTGCAGCAACAGTTTACGCCCGAAATCGAGGCAGCCTGGGCGCGCACCTTCGCGCTCCTGGCCGAGACCATGGCCGAAGCGGCCGGCCATGAGCGCCTGCACCCATCATTGGAGGAGTGAGCATTTGACCGACAGCTATGAGCGGACTATAATGTACGTTGTACTCTTCATCTGAAGAGCAGGGGCCACTAGCTCAATGGCAGAGCAATCGGCTCATAACCGACAGGTTCCAGGTTCGAATCCTGGGTGGCCCACCACTTCCCGCCTGCAGACAGGGTGATAGAGGCAACAACGTGACCGATTATACCCTGCCCACCCCGGCATCCCAACCCGCCCTCAATCCATCAGCACATCACCCGGTTATCGTTATCGGCGCTGGTCTGGCCGGGCTGACGGCGGCGCTGCTCCTGGCCGAGCGCGGGTTGCAACCCCTGCTGCTGGAAGCCGCGCCCCGATGCGGTGGTCGCTTCGCCGGATTGCCCCCCGTCACGCTGACACAGAACAACCAGACCTGGTCGTTTGTGGCCGAGCATGGCATCCATGGCCTGTGGGGGCAGTATCACAACCTGCGTAGCCTGCTCCAGCGCCACGACATCATGCCCGACCTGGTGCCGGCCCGGCGCGAGGAGTGGCTGCACAGCAGCAACGGGCGGATTCAGCGCAGCGAAGCGGGCAGCAGCGTGCGGCGCAGCCCGATCCCGGCACCGTTGCACTACCTGGCACTGCTGGTTCGTCCACAATTTCTGGCGATGCTGACCTGGCATGATCTGATCGGGTTGCCGCGTGTCGCGGGGAGTCTCTACCTGGCGCTGGCGTATGATCCGCTGTGCGAGCCGGCCCCGCTGGATGGGCGCACGCTGGACGAACTATTTGACCGCTGGCCGCCGCGTCTACGAGCGTTTGTTTCGGCGCTGATGCGCAGCGGGCTGGCCGCCCATCCGCAAGATGTGCCGCTCGGTGGTTTCCTGGCCTTTATGCGCTTCTACACACTGCTGCGGCGGGATGCCTGGGAGTTTGACTACCTACCGGAAGATCCGGGCACCTGCCTGATTACACCTATGCTTGCCCGAATTGCCCAGCATGGCGGCACCATTCACACCACGACGGCGGCGACCGCACTGGAGCAAACCACGGACGGCTGGCGGGTTGCCTGGCGTGCGGTGAATCCGGCCGATCCGGGCGATCTGACCGCCTCCGCCGGAACGGTTGCGGCACAGCATCTGGTGGTGGCGCTGGATGCGCCGGCCGCGCGCACGCTCTTCTGCGATAGTACGGACACGGCCCCCGCTGCGGCGGATCTGGCATGGCCACAGGGGTTGAGTACCGGCATTGTGCGGCTCTGGTTCAGGGTAGCTCCGGCGCATACCGCCGAGTCGGGCATTTGCAGCGGCGACTTTACTATCGATAACTTCTTCTGGTTGCACCGCTTTCAGCCGGCGACGACCGCCTGGCATCAGGCAACCGGCGGCAGCCTGATCGAAGCGCACATCTACGGCCCGCAGGAACTGCTCGATCTGCCTGACGCAACCCTCCTGGCGCGGGCCATCACCGATATCTACCGCGCCTACCCCGAGCTGCGCGGTCATCTCATTCAGAGCAACTTTCAGCGCAACGCCGCCACTCACACCCGGTTCAGCATCGGCGCAAACTCGCGCTATCTGGGCGTTGACACGCCCTGGCCGGGGATCAGTTGCTGCGGCGACTGGCTACGCTATCCGCATCCGGCCCTCTTCCTGGAGCGCGCCTGCACCACCGGCATGGCCGCCGCCAACCGTGTGCTGGCCGATTTGGGACGCGAACCATTTCCAATCCAGCCGCCCCGCCCACCCGAAGCTCCCGCAGCCGCTATCGAGCGCGGGCTGCGCTGGGTGCGGCAGCGCGCACAGCGGCGGCCCTGATCCGCCGCTCATCCAGCAGCAACCGCGTAACTCCTGTTACGCGGTTGCTCACCCAAAAGGCAATTTCGCCTCCGGCAGGGCGGTGTTGTCACCCGATTGTCACGTTCAGCGGTCAATTATAGGGTATGCTGATCGCGGCATTCCTGCTGCACATCAAGCGGATTGGAGGATTGAACGATGCGTTATCCCTGGCGCTTCCTGCTGGTCTTGCTACCGCTGCTGCTTGTGGCTGCGCTCCAGTGGAATAGACTGGGTGAACTGTACACCGCGTACACCCCCGCGCCTGCCGATATTGTCATCACCACAGCCGGGTGTACTCCGGCCCGCTTCGTCCTGCCGGCCCACCGCGAGCCCCGGATCAGCCTGCTTAACCAGGCGGACGAGCCGATGGTGTTTACGCTGCCGAAGATGGCAAGTTCAGTGCTGCTCGATCCGGGCGAACGGGTTAATCTGGATCTCCCGCCGTACATCATGGGCGAGTTTGACTTCTTCTGCCTGACGAGAAGCACCCATATTGCACTGGGTGGCGCTACCGGCGGTGAGATCTTTGTGTGCGGCCTGGACTCCGCTACCCTCCAGCCGCATGCGCTGACGAGCGGCCGCTTTGTGATTGAGCAGCACAACCGGCTGCAACAACTGCTCAATGCGACCTCATCGCCCACCGATTTTCCGAAGTGAGGAGACTGTCTGAAAAGATGATGCGCGTCGGTCCCCCGGCATGCGGGGTGCCCTGATCCACCGGACCGCGCCCCAGGCGTCCCGGCGTCAGCCGGTTCCGGCCACACACTGGCTGACGCCGGGACTCCCGCTCCGGGGCCGTCGCCCCATGACCAACCCTTCTCAGACAGTCTCTGAGGAGACGAACAGGCGCGGGTGGTCTACAGCGTGGAGGTTGCCGGCGAGCCGGAACTGCTGCGCGACCCGCAGACGAGCGCGTTGCTGAAGTGGGCAGAGTAGACGGCGTATGGTAAGATGAAGCGATAGGAACAGATGAGATCAAAGGAGCCGCCATGCCGCTCTACGTCTATAATTGCCTGGAGTGTGACATTGAAATCGAAGAGTTACGCCCCGGCGCGCAGGCCGACTGGCCTCCCGTGGAGTGTCCGATCTGCCTTGGCCTCTGCCGGCGGGAGATCAGTTTGTTCACACTTCAGCGCGGGTCAGCGAGCCCGGAGGAGCGGCGCAACGTCCCGGTTGCACAGCCGGCGCATCCGGATGACTGTGCATGCTGCCGACCGGCGCGGCGGGGATGAGTCGGCGCTTTACCGGCGTGTATTTTTCACCGCAGCGGTGGGGAGAAGGCAGAGATGAAGAGGATGACATGAGGTACCCTCGCTCGGTGTACTCTGCGTCTGCGGTGAGAACTTTGCCCGAATAATTATTACGGGTTGCACTATGAACAATCATAATCAGGTAGAACAATTCATTCTCTCGCAATGGGTTGACGAACTCAGCCGCAAACTGGATCGTCCCAGGGAGCATATCCTCCAGTATGGATTGTCTGCCACTGATTTTCCATTGAATGACACGAGTTACGCGGTGGATACACAAACTGGATATTTGTCCAAGTGGAAGCCCAATTGCCCTGGGCAGCATGGTACGTTATGGATCTTTTTTCACAAAACATTTGCACTGTGTGCAAATGTTTTGTGAAAAAAGATAGAATCTTCCGCCCTGCCGGAGGCGGAATCTCGTGTCGGATCAACGACCGCGTAACTCGTGTGAATGAGGAACTCAAACTGACTTTTCCGGATGAGTCGTCGGCCCACTTTTGCCATGGCTTCTTCGTCACCAACAGTTCACGCCGACAATTGGCTGTCTTTACAGAACACTGCGGCTACCATGTCTTTCCCGTCGTCGATATCGTAGTTGAACGTATCATTCGAGAAAGGCTTACTCAGGAATAGTTGCGTGGCTCGAACTTTTCTACCGATTGGTTAAGTCAGGTTAAGTCGATAAAACAACAGAGCAGCGGTAGTAATACCGCTGCTCTGTTTCTTCACTTGATGGATCTACTAATCTACGACTCAGCCTCCGGTACCGGCGGCGAGGTTGGCTCGGGTGCCGGGGTTGGTTCGGGGGTGGCAGTTGGCGCAGATGCCGGCGCTGCATGTGCCTCTTGCAGATCCTCGGCCAGATCCTCGGCTGGAATGGTCAGCATCGGCAGAATGCCCGAATCACCCGCCGTGAGGCGTGGCAACACACCGTCCCACTTCTCGATAAAGCGCAGTTGGAGCAGCGCCGGTGAAATGACCTCGCGCTGCATCACACCCCCTCTGGTCATTGATTAGAGCCGCACCAATGGCATCTGTTGGATCATGTGATAAGACTGATTGGCACAATGTACATGAACCGGTAGCGTCATTACACTCACTTTGTGCGCTTTCCAAACGCCGGGTGCTCGTTGCGTGACCGCCAACTGCCCCCTACTCCCGCCCCGCCCCACGGCGCACACGGGGCAACAGACGCGGGACACGCCGCTGATACGCGCGATACTCCGCGCCGAACTCCCGCAGCAGTCGCCGCTCCTCAAAGAAGGTGCCCACATACAAGTAGAGGGAGAAGACCAGTGCCAGCACCAACCGGTTGACCGTCATCTGCGGGATCAGCCAGATCACCGCCAGGCCGAAGAAGTAGAGCGGATGCCGCACCCAGCGGTATGGCCCGGCAACCACCAGGTGTGGCTGCTCCGTTGCGCGCGCCGGATCGTCTGGATCAGCCGTGGGGTTGAGTTGGCGCAGCCCCAGGAAATGCCAGGGATCGGTCAGCCAGATGCCGTAGGCGATTCCGGCCAGGGCGGCCGCCTGGCCCAGCAGCAGCAGCCGGCGCCAGGGCGGGCCTACCGTGTAGAGCACCTGGTCGGGCAGCCAGAGCAGCATCGGCAAAAACGGCAGTAGTAGAATACCGCTGACCAGGTTGTAGGCCAGCCGGTACCAGCGGTCGCCGGCCGGCCCGGCCCGCCGCCGCACCCAATCCTTAAACGACTGGCTAGCGGTCCAGCTATGGATCAGCGCATAGACCAGCGCATACCCGCCGATCAGGAGAATGCTGATAACCATAGTGGTGCTCATTCAGGAATGCAACTCGCGCACCGCCAGGCGCTTCATATGCGCCAGGATCGCGCCAATGCCATTCAGCCGCTGGGGCGTCAGCACGCGGTGCAGCCCCATCTGCGTATAAAAATCGGGCGGGATACGCAAAACCGTTTCCGGGGATGCGCCCTCCACGCCCTCGCGCAGCAGGGCAGCGTACCCCCGCACCGTGGTCGACTCTTTCGGAACATCGAAATAGTAGTGCAGGCCGCCCTCCTGCTGCTCGGCATGAACAAACACCGGCGTCATGCACTCATGCACATGGTCCATCGCATCGCGTTTGCCCTGCAACCAGTCCGGCAGCGGCGGCAGGCTCTCGGCAAACTCGAGCAGCAGTTCCAGCTTCTCCTGCCCTTCGCACAGATTAAAATCCTCGACAATCTCCTCCAGGCGTGGTGGGAGTCCATTCGTCGCCTCGCTCATGCACGCTCCTCCGGTAATATCAATGCGGAGGGGGGAACCATCTTTCGCCCCCTACGACTGTCTCTCAGGTAGGGACGCGCGGCTGCACGCCTGCCGTTTCACTGTCACTCATACCAATCTGCCGGCAAACCAGCAATCAACGGGAACGGGTGCAACGAGCGCAACAGCGGCCCGCTCCCGTGTACCATCGCTGCGCTCTCGGTGTTCTCTGTGGCTATGATAACAAATCGGTATCAGGTAGAGACAGGCAGAAGCGCGTCCGCTACGTTCTGCATGATACCAGCAATTCTGCCCGAACCGGCAGCCGTTGCCGCAATCCAATGCTACAATGGAGGAGGAATTTCCGAGGCAGGCGAGAGGAGGCAGCAGCGGTGAGTGGAATCGATATGGCCGAGGTACGTACATGGGCGCGCGAGGGTGGCGCGATTGCCCGCCGTCATTTCAATAATGTAGCCGCGCGGCGCAAGCGTGACCGCACCTGGGTGACGCAGGCGGATGTGGAGATTGAGCAGTTCCTGCGTGAGCGGATCAGCGCACGCTACCCCGACCATGGCATCACCGGGGAGGAGGGCGAACCATTTGCCGCCGACCGCGAGTTCGTCTGGTCGCTTGACCCGCTGGACGGCACCGATGCCTTTGTGGATGGGCTGCCGGTCTGGGGGGTTTCAATCGGGCTGCTGCGCCATGGCGCGCCCTACCTGGGCGTGGTTGCGCTCCCCATGGCCGACGAGGACTACTGGACCGATGGGCAGGGCAACGCCTACCGCAACGACACGCCGATCCAGGTTAGCGCTGCGGACACATTCGACCGCAACGACTGGATTCTGGTCACGTCGCGGGCGCACACCGACTACACGATTCGCTTTCCCGGCAAAACACGTTCGCTCGGTAGCCTGGCGGCGCACTGCTGCTATGTGGCGCGGGGTAGCGCCATCGGTGCCGTGCTGGGCTATCCGCACCTGTGGGATATTGCCGCCGGTTTTGCAATTCTCAACGCCGCCGGCGGTGTCGCGGTGACGCTCGACGGTGATCTGCCGCCGATCCCCCGGCTGTTCAAGCAGAGCAAGGCGGCGCGGCCGCTGCTGGTTACTACGCCCGCCCTGCGCGATGCGTTGTTGCCGCTGATTGAAAAGCGGGGGCGAGCGTAGCTCTCAGGTGTAGACGTTTTCGCCGGATCGCCGTGGAATGCGGTCGGTGGAACCGGCAGCGGCCGCCGCTCCAGCGCAGCATTGCCTGCATCGGGACGGTCTGCGGACGCGCAGAAGCGCGTCCCTACTCCAAAAAGTCTATACCCTGAGAAGGCAGCGATAGAGGTTAACTTGCCGAAACCAGCGGACGCGCACTCCCCACCTCCAGCATCTTCTCGTCCACGGGGAGGGCGGCGGGTGGGGTGGCAACCGGGTGGGCCGGCGCGCCCATTGCGGCGGTATAGAGCGTTTCCAGATGGGCAGCGGCGCTGTCCCAGTTATGATACCGTTCTACATAGCGCCGTCCCGCGCGGCCCAGCAGCAGGCGTAACGATGTATCATCGAGCAGTGCCAGGATCGCATGCGCATACTCCGGCGCTTCCTGGGCCAGCAGCAGATCACAGTTCTCCTGCGTTTGCAATGCCTGCGTGACCTGACGCGCGGCCACGACCGGCGTCGCCATCGCCATCGCCTCCAGTACCTTGTTCTGAATGCCGACCCCGTACCGCAACGGTGTTACCGCCAGTGTCGCCTGTGCCAGGTGGGGACGCAGATCCGCGACATAGCCCGTCACCGCGATCCGGGGGTCCGTGCTGAGCGCCTGGATCTCGCGGGGCGGCGCGCTACCGGCAATTGTCAGCTTCACGTCGGGGCGTTGCGCCCAGACCAGCGGCATGATTTCCTGAGCCAGGAAGAGTGCCGCCGCACTATTGGCGTGATAGCTCATCTTGCCGCTGAAGACCAGCGTCTCCGGCAGTCGCTCAACCGACTGCGGCTGGAAATAGTCCAGATCAACCCCGTTCGCCACAACGTGGAGCGTATCTAGCGCGACCTCACCATCGGCGAAGCGGGTTAGCTCGCGGAGCGCCCAGGCATCCTCGGGGGAAGAGACCAGTACCTGATCATACCGGATGGTGTAATTGGCCTCGTACCGACGAGTGCGCGCCAGATCCAGCAGCGCCATGGCCCGGCTCTTGAAGCCGGGGTTGTGCCGAAATGCCCGTTCAAACAGCAGACTGATGCTGTCCACGGCATCCAGCACTGTCGGCAGTCCCTGGAGCGCTGCGCTCAGTGCCGCCGCGCGCAGATGCTCGATATGGGCAACATCGTACTGGTGATTCATCACCTCGTACTGCACCGCGCCCAGCAGGGGCGGGCCGGAACTCAGCGCGGCCTGGAACGGCAATTCCCCCGGCAGCGCCCGCAGCGCGTTGGCGATCATCTGAGACTTGCTAACCTCGACGGCAACCACGCGATGACAGATCTGTTGCAGTTCGTCAATGGCGGCACTATCGTCGGTGGTCGCGCCACACACAAGCGTGATCTGGTGACCGCGCCGGGCCAACGCTTTGATAAAACTGTATGAACGCACGCGAATGCGCGAGGGCACATAGGCTGAAATAAACAGTATATTCATAGGTTCCCTCCCAGAAAACGCTTGTACTGATAAAGAATGTGAGTGTCCTGATTGTTACGTACGTAACTTCGTAAGGAGCGATTCTAACGCCGCATTTAGTGCCGCGTAGCCGGCGGCGTTGAGATGCAGCCAGTCGGCTGCGAATGCTTCCCGCACCAGACCGTCATCTTCCAGGGTGGCATAGCTGCCGAAGACGGTCAGATTGGGCGCTGTGAGTGTCCGGATCATTGCATGTACGTCATCACGGCGTGGGCAATCGCCGGCGACCAGACCAGATGTTGCGCCTGGGTGAGCGCGGGACGGCCAACCGGAAAAATGGTCGTCAGAATCACCTGTGCGCCGCCGGCAACCGCCTTTGCCGCCATCCTACGTAGATGCTGCTTACAGGTGGCAATAATGAATGCTTTGTCATCCGGTAGTGCCGGAATAAGGCGCAGGTCGTTGATGCCAACCTGAATGACGATGATGTCCGACTGCAAGGGCAGCACATCCTGCGCAAAGCGGTACAACACCTGGGCCGATGTCTGGCCGTCAATGCCCCGGTTAATAAACCGGAAGCCCGGAAGTCCGGTCGGGAAGACCCACTGCTCAGCGCGTGAGTCACCCAAAAAGACGACAGTCGTATCACCCGTTGCCGGGCGCGATTCCGCATGCCAGCCTGTCACTGCATTACGCAGACCGAGCGGATCGATCTGCGCCTGCCGCCACATCCGGTAGTAGTGCCGGCCCTGCCGCAACAGCAGCAGATTGGCCGCCAGCGAACCCAACAGCGCACCGGCGAGCAACTGCGGCAGGTTAGAGCGTCCCATCATCCGTGCCTATGCGTGACGTACCTGTGATGACTGGACCGAGTCAACCGGATGGGTGGCTTTTCCCGCCATCATGCGCTGGTAGACCGCATCCATCGCCGGGCAGACCGCCTGCCAGTCATAGCGCTCCAGCAGCCGCTGCCGGCCCGCCGCCGCAATCCGGCGGCCCAACTCCGGGTCGCGCAGCAGCAGCGTTACCGCGTCGGCAAAATCGCTCGGCGTATCGGCAACCAGCAGATGCTCACCCGGCTTCAAGTCAATGCCTTCATACCCCACAGTCGTTGAGACGATGGGAATCCCCCATGCCAGCGCCTCCAGAATCTTGACGCGCATGCCGCCCCCACTGCGCAGCGGTACAATCAGGCAGGCAGAGTTGGCAATGTAGGGATGAGCATCCGGCACATAGCCGGTCACTTCAATACTGGGATCTTTTTCGGGCAGGGCGCGCACCTCGGGTACGGGACGCTGTCCACAGACATAAAAGTGCGTATCCGGCACAGCCCGCCGCACCAGTGGATAGATATTGCGCGCAAACCAGCAGACCGCATCAATATTCGGTGGGTACATCATCGTCGCCAGGCTGAGCACCCCCTTCGCGCCCGGCGTGCGGGCAACCGGTTGCTGCGTTGCGGCATCCACCGCAATCGGGATGATCGGGATATCGCGCTGCTGGGGCATAACGTGGAGGAGCGCGCGCCGATCCTCTTCACTGACCGCTGTCACTGCTTCAAATGTTGCGCAGACATGGCCTTCGTAGCGCTGCAGCAGACGCTGCTCACGCTCCAGGAAGATCTGCTTTGGCCCGGTTTCCTGCTTTGCAATACGCTCCAGGATGGTCCAGACCGCGTTATGCTGATCGAGCAGGCGGGGCAGCGGGAGCGGTTCGGCAAACTGCGCCATGTTAAGCTGGTCCGCATGGACCAGGTCGAAGGGCGCACCCTGCCGGGCGGCGGCGGCCACCAATCCCGCCAGCAGATGATGCATGGCCGCGCTGCTATCCCGCTCGATCAAAAAGGGCTTGCCATTCACCAACGAGGTGGCGAGCGCCGCCAGATCACGCGGCCGCGAACGGTGGAGATGCACCGTGTGGACTGCCGCACACATCCGGCGCAGCGTATTGGCATGCGCTTCTTCCTCGGCATTGCGGGTAAATGTCACCAGCGTGACCTGATGCCGTTCTGCCAGGTAGCGCAGCAGATGGTAGGTTTTAACCCGCGGCCCACTGTGCGGCGGAAAAGGTACAATTTGCGTGAGGAGTAAAATGTTCATAATCGGCTGATTTTCACACTATATAAGAACAGAGAACAAAGCAACAGAGAACAAAACGTATCTGGTTTGATAATCTTTTGGAAAAACTCGGCCTGGAGAGCCGAATTTCCCCAAAAGATCAGGGATAATGCATCTGATCTGCTACCGCAGACGCCATCTGTGTTTTATCCGGTTCACACCGTGTAACACCCGCTAGTTGGGCGAATTAGAAACAAACGGCGTGAAGCCGTTATACTGCGAATGTTCGCGCACGGCCTGCAATGCCACGGAGGCCGTGGCCGGATCAATCGGGTTGAACCGGGGCACTGTGCCATGCCAGTTGCGGAAGCGCAGCAGAGTTAAAATCGCTTTCAGACCGTCAATCTTCTTGATCTTCTTACCCTCTTCGTACTTGCGGCCCATGTAGGAGATCGGTACCTGATAGATCCGGTAGCCCAGGCGCAGTACCTTGGCCGTCATTTCCGGCTCAATCCGAAAGTCATTGCTCTCCAGGTGCAGACTGCGCATAATATCGGTGCGCATCACCTTGTAGCAGGTCTCCATATCCGAGATCCAGCAGTTGTAGAGGAAGTTAGTCATCATGGTGAGGAACTTATTGCCCACCGCATTCCAGAAGTACATCCCCGTATGCCGCCCCAGGAACCGCGCCCCGAAGACCACATCAACCCGACCGGCGACGATGGGCCGGACCAGTTCGTAGTAGTCGCTGGGGTCATATTCGAGGTCGGAGTCCTGAATGATAACAATCTCACCGCGCGCATGGGTCAGACCGGTGCGGATGGTATCACCTTTGCCCCGATTGACCGGGTGACGAATAACGCGGAGCAGCGGATCGTCGGCGGCAAGTTCGCGTAAGATTTCCGGTGTCCGATCCTGTGAATGGTCGTCAACGACAATGATCTCCTTTTCCAGACGAACTGCCCGTACCTGGTCGATAATTGTGCGAATTGTTTGTTCCTCGTTGTAGCAGGGCATAATCACTGATAGCAGCACACTGTCCTCCTTGTGTTCGCTTGAACTGCCGCTCCTCTCGTCCCGGCAATGCGCCGACCTGGTTCGGCACGCCGCGCGCAGAGGATATTCCAATGTTACAGGCAGATCATACCAGTAAATTAGAAAATTGGCAGACCAAAATGGGCTGGTTTGCTGAATCAATGACATTACGATTGTCCTACCATGCTCTGGTACATCCGATAGTACGCCTGACGACCATTTCAGCGTATTACCAATTTTATACTACAGTCAGATGAATGTCTTCAAAACATGGGGATAGTTTATGATGTCGGAGTTGTCATCTTGCCGGGATACGCGGCGGGAGCAGCAGTTATGCCTCCGGATTACGCCGGAAACCGATTGCGCGCACCTGCTGATCCGCCTACGCAGCATCAACCGGGGCAAGCGCCACCGCCGGCGGCCGGCGCTCGTCAATGACAGGAGTTACGCGGTCACTGATCCGGAAGGGAATGTCGCCTCCGGCAGGGCGGAAGATCTTCTTCGTTTTCCGGAACATCTTGCACGTTGTGCAAGATGTTCCGGAAAACAACACAAAATGTACCACGCTGCCGCAGGCGAAGCCGGCGTTTGGGTCTGACAGCGGGCCGGAACAGGCTTCCACCGCGTACGTCCTGTCAATGACACGACGTACGCGGTCACTGATCCGGAAGGGAATGTCGTCTCCGGCAGGGTGGAAGAAACCATACTTTTTTCACAAACATGTTACACAGCGTGTAACATGTTTGTGAACAAGATAAAAGAGTACCATGCTGCCGCCGGCGAATCATGCTTCCATCGGGTCAAACGTCCGGTTTGCATGTCAACCGCGTACGTCCTGTCAATGATCAGAGCGTAGCTGGTATGGTATGATATCCGCAATCACGCTAACGTATCCCAAGAGAGTAAACTATGACCGATACGACTACCTACGCATCAAATATTGCGGCCCAACTGAACCTGCGTCCGGCCCGGGTTGCCGCTACGATTGACCTGCTGGACGCCGGGAACACGCTGCCCTTTATTGCCCGCTATCGCAAGGAGCAGACCGGCACGCTGGACGAGGATCAGTTGCGCCGGATCAGCGCGCTGCTGGAGCATCTACGCGCCCTGGATGAGCGCCGCGCCACGATTATCGCCTCTATCGAGGAGCAGGGGAAGCTCACGCCGGAACTGCACCAGCAGTTGCTGGCCGCCGACAGCCGCACCGCGCTGGAAGATCTCTACCAGCCCTACAAGCCCAAGCGCCGCACCCGCGCCGGCATTGCCCGCGAAAAGGGGCTGCAAGGGCTGGCCGATATCCTGCTGCAACAGCCGCGCACCGCCCAGCCACCGGAAGAGCTTGCCAAACCCTTCCTCACCGAAGCGGTGCCAACGGTTGAGGACGCCCTGGCCGGGGCGCGCGATATCGTCGCCGAAGCCATCAGCGATCACCCGGATGTGCGGCGAATCACGCGCGAGAAGGCGCTCCAGTGGGGCGTGCTGCGCTGCGAGAAGATCGACAAGGCGGAAGACCCGCGCGGCGTCTACCAGACCTACTACGAGTTTGAGGGACTGGTCAGCCGCCTGCGACCCTATCAGGCGCTGGCGCTTAACCGGGGCGAAGCCGAGAAGATTCTGCGCATCAGTGTGAGCGTGCCCGAGCGGGACTGGCGTGGCGCGGTGGCAACGGCTTTTCGGGCCGACCGGGTCTCGCCGCTGGCCGAGCAGATGGAGCTTGCCGTTGATGATGCGGCAGCGCGGTTGCTGCTGCCCGCCATCGAGCGCGATGTGCGCCGCACGCTGAGTGAGCAGGCGGAAGTGCATGCCATCAGCGTTTTTGCCGGCAACCTCCGTGGTCTGCTCAGTCAGCCGCCCATGACTGGGCATACGGTGCTGGGGCTCGATCCCGGCTACCGCACCGGCTGCAAGGTTGCGGTGGTCGATCCCACCGGCAAGCTGCGCGACACCGCGACGATCTACCCACACCAGCCGCAAAAGCAGTCCGATGCAGCGCTACGCACGCTGACGGCACTGATCGCTCAACACGGCGTTACGCTGATCACCATCGGCAACGGCACCGCCTCCCGCGAGACCGAGCAACTGGTTGCCGAGTTGACCCGCTCGGTCGGGACGCTACACTACCTGATTGTCAACGAGGCCGGGGCCAGCGTCTACAGCGCCAGCCCGCTCGCCCGCGCCGAACTGCCCGACCTGGATGTCAGTCTGCGCGGCGCGGTTTCGATTGCGCGGCGGGTGCAAGATCCGCTGGCGGAGCTGGTCAAGATCGATCCGCAGTCGATTGGCGTCGGGCTCTACCAGCATGATGTCGATCAGAGCCGGCTGGCCGGGGCACTCGCCGGCGTGGTTGAGAGTGTGGTGAATAATGTTGGTGTGGAGGTGAACACGGCATCATCGGCATTGTTGACTTATGTGGCCGGTATCGGTCCCAAACTGGCCGGGCGGATTGTGGCCTACCGCGATGAGCATGGCCCGTTTGCCAACCGCACTGCGATCAAGAAAGTCCCTGGCCTGGGCCCCAAAGCCTTCGAGCAATCGGCCGGGTTTTTGCGCATCCGCGACGGCAATAACCCGCTTGACGCCGGCGCTATCCACCCGGAGAGCTATGCCGTGGCCGAAGCTATGCTCAAGCGCGCCGGACTGACGGCCCGCACCGCTCCCGCCGAGCGCCGGCCCGCGCTGGAAGCGCTACGGCAGCAGCAGCCCATCGATACCCTGGCTGCCGAACTGGGCACCGGCGTTCCCACCCTGAGCGACATCTTTGAGCAACTGATCCGCCCCGGCCGCGACCCACGCGAGGATATGCCCGCGCCCATCCTGCGCAACGATGTGCTCTCGATGGACGATCTGCAGCCGGGATTGCAACTCAAAGGCACGGTGCGCAATGTGGTCGATTTTGGCGCATTTGTGGATATTGGCGTCAAGCAGGATGGCCTGCTGCATCGCAGCCAACTGCCCCGGGGCACCGTGCTCAGCGTGGGAGATGTGATTGATGTGGAGATCTTAAAGGTGGAGGCGGAACGCGGGCGGATCTCGCTGGGCTGGAGCAAGTCAGCATAGCGGTAGCTTCCTGTGGCTCTTTCGGAACAGGGTTTCCCTATCTGGACTCATTGCGGACGCGGAGAAGCGCGTACCTACCAAAAGTTGAACCCTGAGGCGGACACGCTTCTCCGCATCCCTACCGGGATTTTAACCCCGAACGGGTGGAATAATATGGCACGAGTTACGCGGTCTTAATCCGGAAGCTCGTTTCGCCTCCGGCAGCCTGGGCAAACGACCAGTTTGCTTAACCACCGCGTAAGTCCTGTAATATGTAATATGATGATACCAATGGCCGACTGGAGGAATTTATGTTCGATCGGGATAACCCTCGGGTGCGAGTGGCGCTGTCAATTATCGGGCTGGTCTTTGTGCTGGCCTCCCTGGTTGTCACCTTTTCGACCGGCTCGATGGCCTGGGGTTACGGGTTGCTGCTGATCGGGCTGGCGGTGACGCTGCTGCTGCGCTGGAAACGCTAGAGGCTGGTATAATTGTCCCGGTATTTTGCGCAGATGCGTTATACATAGGGGTGCAGCCTGCTGTGCTCCATGCAGGAAAGGAACAGCCGCGTGGACATGCTGATTACCCCCTCACACCTCCGGGGCGAGATTGCTATCCCGGCGTCAAAATCGCATACCATCCGCGCGCTGGTGATTGCGACGCTGGCACCGGGACGCTCGATTCTGCATGCCCCGCTGGTATCCGCCGATACGCTCTCCTGCCGCGCCAGTTGTGCGCTGTTCGGCGCAACCGTTCATGATAATAATGTAGAGGCGCAGCCTGCTGCGCCTCTACAAGCGCCCCCGCGCTGGGAAATTGCCGGAACCGCCGGAACGCCGCACCAACCCCAGGATATCGTCGATGTGGGCAATTCCGGCACGTCGATGAACTTTCTCATCAGTACGGCCGGCCTGATCGACGGCTACAGCGTGCTGTCGGGTGATGCCCAGATCAAGCGCCGTCCGGTGCAGCCGCTGCTGGAAGCGCTGCAACCGCTTGGCGTTACCACCCACGCGCTGGCCCGCAATGGCTGCCCGCCGGTGCTGGTACAGGGGCGGATGCGCGGTGGTGTCACCCAGGTGCAGAGTCGGATCTCGCAATATCTGTCGAGTCTGCTGCTGCACTGCCCGCTGGCCCCGAATGATACCGAGATCCGCGCGCTCGATCTGGCGGAGAAGCCCTATGTGGAGATGACCCTGCGCTGGCTGGACAAACAGGGCATCCAGTATGAACAGGCCGGGATGGAGCAGTTCCGGGTCAAGGGCAACCAGACCTTCAAGCCGTTTGATGAGCAGATCCCGGCGGATTTCTCCTCCGCGACCTTTTTCCTCTGTGGCGCGGTCATTCCGGACAGCGATATCATTCTGCGCGGGCTGGATTTTAACGATTCCCAGGGCGATAAGGCCATCGTGACAATGCTCCAGGCGATGGGCGGATCGCTTGAGCAGACCGACCAGGGGCTGCATGTGCGTAGCAGCCAGGTGCGCGGAGACGAGCTAGACCTGGGCGATACGCCCGACGCGCTGCCGGTCATGGCGGTGATTGGCTGCCTGGCCGAGGGTACGACGCGCCTGCGGAATGTGGCGCATGCGCGCTTCAAGGAAACCGACCGCATCGCCGTGATGCGCCAGGAGTTGCGCGCAATGGGCGCAGATATCGACGAGCATGAGGACGGCCTGACGATCCGCACCAGTCGGTTGCACGGCACCACCGTTGACAGCCACCATGATCATCGTATCGCCATGGCGCTCTGTATGGCCGGGTTAGCCGCGCAGGGTACCACCGTGGTCAAGCATATTGAGGCGGTGCAGGTGACATTCCCCCAGTTCCCGGATCTACTGCGGCAACTGGGGGCTGAAGTGCGCATAATCGAGATCTGAGTGATGAATATTATGCTGATCGGGTTCAAATCGTGTGGCAAATCGACTGTGGGAGTGGCGCTAGCAGAGCGACTGGCGCTGACCTTTGTCGATACCGACCAGTTGCTCGAGGCAAAACATACCGCGCAAACCGGCGAGATCGGTTCATTTCGAGAGATCTACCGGCAGCGGGGCGCGGACTACTTCTCCTCCCTGGAGCGGCAGGTTGTCGCTGATCTGGCCCACCTGAATGGCTATGTGATTGCTACCGGCGGCCGCACCCTGCTGGATCATCCCCTCCCGGACGAACTGCGGGCCAATGCAACCATTGTCTACCTCGATGCCCCGCCGGAAATCCTGATGGCGCGCATCAGTGCGGGCGGAATACCGGCTTTTCTGGCGCAGGGCGACTTTGAAACCAACTTTCGCGTGCTCTACCAGGAGCGCCGGCCCCGCTACGAACACCTGGCCGATATCACTCTGCCGGTTGATCGGCAGCCGGTTGAAGCGATTGTCGCAGCGATTGCCACCCTGGTGACAGGACGCACGAAATGAACGTTCAAACCAGACATCTTCTCCCAATAACAACGCATTTCACCTGCCGCAGCATTGAACATTAAATCTGGACACCGTTCCAGGAGTCCCGGCTTCAGCCGGATAGCGGCCGTCAACCGGCTGAAGCCGGGACTCCAGCGACCAGAAAGCAGTCCGTTGTGGTTTCTTCCACCTTGTCGGCGGCGCAACCTACCTACGGACTACAGACTACGAACTACCGCGAAGTCGGCTGGGCCATAATTCCCATCCGGCGCAGGAGTGCAAACCCCAGAATAAACACCGGCACAATCTCCAGTCGGCCCATGTACATAAACAGGATAAGCACCAGCTTCCCCGACCAATGCAGATCCGGCCCGGTAATCCCAACCGAGAGGCCCACATTACTCTGGGCCGATGCCATCTCGAAGATGACCTCGCTCAGCGGAACCTGCGCGGGCAGCATGTGCAGCATGATAAATACCCCCAGTCCCAGCATTGCCAGCCAGAGGATCACCAGCACCCCGGCCGACTCGACCTGGTTATTGGCATCTTCCTCCGAGAGCGATTTATCTCCCACCTGGTAGCGCATCAGTTGGTGTGGCGGCAGCAGAATGCGCTGAATACGCCAGACCATCCCCTTGTAGAGATACATTACCCGGTTGAGCTTGATCCCGCTGGCGGTTGAACCGGCCGCGCCGCCAATAATCATCGCCAGGCTTAACAGCAGTTGGGTGGTGGTACTCCAGGCACGCTCATCCGTGGTACTAAAGCCTGCCGTCGTCAGTGCCGATACCCACTGGAAAGCGCTATCGCTCCAGAGGAACGCCCGCTCAAACCAGAAGTTCTCCAGGGCCAGTACCAGCGGTCCCAGCAGCAAGAAGACCCAGAAGACCCGCTGCTGCGCATCGCGCCATAGGTTAGGAATCTGTCGGCGTACCAGCACATGATAATGTACCGAAAAACTGATGGCTCCCAGGATCATCACCAGAATGACCACCGCCCGGGAGCGTTCATCATACCGGGCCACGCTGGTGCCGGTAATATCAAACCCGCCGGTCGCAATGCCGGTCATGCCATGGTTGAGCGCTTCCCACCAGGGCACCCCGGTGAGGCGCAACAGCAGCACACCCAGGATGGTAAACAGCAGATAGATCCACCAGATCGTCCGCACGGTTGAGGAGACACTCGGCGCGAGGCGGTCGGTGCGCGCCTCCGAGAAGTAGAGCCGGAAGATTCCGCTGGTAGAGCCAACTACGGAGAGGATCAGCACAATAATGCCCGCGCCGCCGATCCACTCGGTGAATGAGCGCCACCACTGCAGGCTGCGCGGCAGTGCGCTGGGGTCCAGTGCCACGGTCAACCCGGTCGCCGTGAAGCCGGAGAAGGACTCGAACAGGGCATTCCAGGGTTGACGAAACGCCTGCACGGTCTGCGATACCTGGGGTTGCTCGGTCAGGTTGGCGGCAATCAGCATGAAGGGCAGCGCTCCCAGCAACGACACACAAATCCAGCTCAGGGCGGCGATAACCATGGCCTGATCCAGGTAGGCTTCATCCGAGCACTGAAAGACACGATAGAGCAGTTGCCCGACAACCAGCGCAATCAGGGCCGTCCAGACAAACGGCCAGATGGCGTAATACTCTTGAAAGAGGTAGCAGATCGGCAGCGAGGCCAGCGCCATCAGTCCCGGCACATGCAGCACCCGGCCAAGATCACGGAGAATAATCCTGGTACTCGAATTCAAACCGAATCCTTAGCCCGTAAATGGATTATATTGTGCTTCATCCAGCGGTTCCTGCGCAAACACAATCAGATGATCCTTCGCTTTGAGCATGGTATCCTCAGCCGGCAACGACGTCACATGCCGCCCCCGCCGGAGCGCAACAATCAGGAGATGCTCGGACAAAAGATCTTGCTGCCGGGCCTCCGCAATTGTCTTGCCAACCAGCGGTGCCTGCTCCTTCAGCGCCGCCTCAAAAATCTGCTCACCATGGGTCAAGCTCACAACATCTTCGACCTTCGGTTTACGTAGCCGGTTGTAAAGATGTTGTGCCAGGATTTTCTCCGGATCGACCAGTACCTGCACACCCAGTCGCTCAAACATCCCCTGGTGCTCTTTCTCCGCAACCAGGCTGATGAGCGTTTTGATCTCATGCTCACGGCCCAGGAACATCGCCATAAGGTTAATCGCGTCATCGCTGGTTGTGGCGATCAAGGCGTCGGCGCGATCAATGCCGGCCTCGTCCAGGATACCCCCGTGGGCGATATCGGCATGCAGGACGATGGCATCATAGTTTTGTGCCGTCTCGCGCGCCCGGGCTTCGTCGCGCTCGATAATGGCCACATCGTGACCATCCTGCAGCGCAATCTTCATCACACTAACGCCGATAGAACCGGCCCCGACAATTATAAGATACATAGCTCTACGAAGACTTCATAACAGTTCGATTACAACTTTCTTGCCCACGATAGCAAAGGATATGCCAGAGAGGATGTTGCCGGCGGTTAGTAGCCCGGCGGCCGTGTCCCGTCGCGCTTCTGCGGATCAACCACCCGCACATGAATTTCGGGAATTCCCGGCGTTACGGCGGTCACGACCAGCGTATATGATCCTGCCTGGCGGGGCGTAAATGCCCGATCAATCCCACCCCAGACAACTTTCCCCGTCTGCGTGTCCCGGCGCGGCGTAAATGTCTCTTCTCCCGCGATCAGGGTGGCACCTGCGGCATCCTGCAGTGTAACCTGCAGCATTACCGACTGGGGAATGGCGTCACGGGAACGATCAACCGGGCTGACATACAGGCGATGCTCCACACCAGGATGCTCAACCGTGAAGGTAACGGTACGCGCCGGCAGCGCCGGATCGTCCGCCGCGCCGTCTGACCCTGGGAGAAACGTCTCATAGAGTGTCGTCACGCGCATGCTGTAGTCAGTGACAAAGGCAAAAATGCCCAACCCCAGGATTGCCGCAAACGCCAGCACCAATCGCCCGCCGTATTGTCCAAACAGGACGCGTGGCTGCATATGCAGCATTGAGAAAGCGAGAATCAGACCGAATGTTAAGAGTGCTGTGAGGGGTAACACCGCACTCCGCAGCAGACCACCCCACCCAAACATATTGGACAGGAAGAGGGGCAGTAGTGCAAGAGCAACGATGATCACGGCATACACAAATATGCGCCCGGACGAAGGCATCTGGCGGACATAACCTGATGGTGCGGAATAACGTGATGTTCGTCTGGGCATACGGTAGAACTCCTTGGCTGTCGAAATATTATACCGCATGCCGGTCTTTGCGCGACAGCCAGTGTGCCGGAATGTCGCCACACCCCCCCGGCACTTTTCACAACAAACATTATATCTTAATGCTTATTTGACCTTTTTCGTAAAGTATGGTATCTTTCCGCTCCACTAAGGCCGTGTCCGCCTTAGGGCTGTATCCGCGATGATCATACCGACCCAGGGAGGTCACATTTTGCAACATCAAGACGCTGCGGCATGCTCGAGACATGCATCCGGTACGCACTGGTTAGTGCTCTTGCGTTTGCTCTTGATTGGTATCTTTATCATTACGCTGGCTCCGTCCGCTCAACCCGTCCATGCTGCATCCTACCCGCAGCTCTGGCTGCCACAACCGGTCGGTCAACCCTGGAAGATTATTCAGGGCTATGCCTGTGGCACGCACAACTCCTTTGACCGCTATGCCATTGATACTGTCCCCGCCCGTGGTCCCATTTATGGCGCGCCGGTTCACGCCGCCGCCGATGGCACGGTGTTTGGCTGGTTTGGCTCAAGCGGGACGCTCATCCTGAAACACACCGACACGTTTTATACACAGTATACCCATATGCAAACGGTCAATACCGCAGCGCGTGGTCAGTTTGTGCCGCGCGGGGCCGTTGTCGGCACCGTGGGCGATCGTGGCTCGCCCGGTGTGCCTCATCTGCATTTTATGGCATTCACGGCCCATGGTCCCTATGCCAGTGGCCGCCAGACTATCCCGCTCACATTTGCCGATGGCTACACGCTGCCGGAGATCGGCGGATGCAACCAGCATTATGGCAAAATCTTGACGGCCAAAGCGCCCGAAGATCTGGAGCCGCCCGAAATCGAGTTTAGTGGCGATATGGAGCCGGAGCAGTGGTATAACGATGACCGGCGCCTCGACTTTACCATCAGTGGCGCGGCTCAGGGCTTCAGTCAGCGCTGGAATGAAGATCCCGGCGGTGAGGAGCCGATGTTCGAGAATGCGAAGGAAGGCTATGTCCAGCTTACCTGGGCCGATGTTGAGGGGCTGCATACGCTCTACATCCGCATCTGGAGCATAACTGGTGAGCAGATCCTGGAAACCTATGGCCCGGTCGGCTATGATATCACGCCCCCGGAAGCGCCGCCGGCATTGGATACCACCCGGGTGCAGGCCAATACTGCCACAAAACTAAGCTGGCAGGCCGCTGAGGATAATGCCTCCGGTGTGGCGGGCTACCGCGTCTATGTCGGTACGGAAGCGGACGGGAAGGCCGAGTGGTATACTTCGCAGCCTCAGGTCGAACTGCCGCCGCTGGCACCGGGCAAATACAAACTGCGCGTCCAGGTGCTCGACAATGCCGGTAATGTTAACGACTGGCAGACCATCGGGCAGATTGTCAGCCAGGCTGACGGCGAAGCGCTGCCGCAGGCGACGGCAACACCGACGCGCACGGCTGTGCCCGAAGCCACGGCGACGGCAACACCGACGCGCACGGCTGTGCCCGAAGCCACGGCGACCGCCACGCCGACCGCGACCGCCACGCCGGAGCCGGAAGCCACGGCTGTGCCGGAAACCACGGCTGTGCCCACGGCGACCGCCACGCCGCCCGCGACCGCCACGCCGGAGCCGGAGGCCACGGCTGGGCCCACGGCGACCGCCACGCCGCCCGCGACCGCCACGCCGGAGCCGGAGGCCACGGCTGGGCCCACGGCGACCGCCACGCCATCGCCCACCGCGACGCCGCCCGCGACCGCCACGCCGGAGCCGGAGGCCACGGCTGTGCCCACGGCGACCGCCACGCCATCGCCCACCGCGACGGCTACGGAGGAGGCGCTGCCCGATGGCATCAAACCGCTGCCGCAGGCTGCGCCACCGGCGACTGCCACGCCATCGCCTACCGCGACGGCACCGGCACCGAATACAACCGTGACGCCGCCGAAGGCCGATCCGCCCCGGCATACCGATAAAACCTGAGGTAGTTTGCTTCTGAAATGGAGCATAGAGTACAAAGCAGCGTCTGGGGCAACTCTACTGGTTGTTTCGGACGCTGCTCTTTAAAACCTGTCTGATACCGATGTGTTGTCATAGCCACAGAGCACACCGAGGAAGCAGAGGTTCTACACGGGAACGTGCCGCCCCTGCGCCCGGAACCCATGTTCCGGCTGATTGCTGGTTTGATGGCAAACTGGTATGAAAAGCCAACCGCCACCAGTAGGGTGCATTGAATGCACCATGCTTGCCGCCCGCGCTACCCGGATCAGGTGCGCAACGCCACCAGTCGTAGTGCCGCCTTCAGGTGGTTGCGAGCGAATCCCGCAGAATCAGTTCACAACCACTTTAGGATTGCTATATCAAATGCACTGCCCAGCGTGCGCTGCGCCTCTGGCTTGCGTGAGTTAGGTGGGAGGTGGGAGGGCGGAGGGTGGAGGAGAGATGCTCTCAGGTGTAGACTTTTTTCGATAAATCCCGTCCCACTGGGATCTGTAGGGGCAACTTTCAGTGGTTGCCCTGGATAGCGTTTTCCGTCTCAGAACGCCATAGGCAGGCACAGGGGCCTGCCCCTACGAAAAAATTCTATACCCGAGAGGAGGAGAGATGGGGGTGGGGCGTGCTAAAGGTAATGAGTGCCAGTCACGCCTCTCGCTCTACGAAGTAGAACATAGTTATTTTTAACGTTTTTTTTGCCGCTCATAACGCACATACGGAGGATGCCGCGAACGATATCATGATTAAAATTCTCGTCTGCCGTGAGCCGCAACATCACGTGTGCTCCTTGCCGGTACGCCGCGCCAGCAACCGCTCCCGCACGCCGGTGGGATCGAACCGGGCTTCGTTCTCCTGCCGAATGCGTGCGGCCTCCGCTTCGCGCTGCTGGAGATAGGCATCCACCTCGGGCTGATGCTTCAGGTAGTAGCCAATCACCGCGTACACATCAGCCAGGGCGAGGGAGGGATACTGTTATACAATGGTTTCGGGGGTAGCCCCCGCCTGAAACGCCGCCACAACGATATCCAGTGTTACGCGGGTCTCCGCGACCCGCATAACACCATTGCTATCCCGGGTGAGTGGGATGGGTTGTGCCGTTATAAACATAGCCGCCTCCGATCCGAATATACATTTTCAACAATCCTGGCCTCCTCGGAACGAGACCAGACAGGTCTTCGGAGACCTGTCTGGTCTGACGCCTACTTTTGCCTGGATGAACAGCCCACCGCGTACGTCGTGTTATTTATGGTCAACTATCACTTGCCAATCGTCACACTGCGCTATCCGCTGCCGGGCCGCGCAACTGTTCAAGTTCGGCCTGCAAGCGCGCCGTCTCCGCTTCCGCCGCCGCCAGGCGTGCTTCGGCCTGCCGGGCGCGCTCATTCCCGGTCGGGATGAGATTGCCGTCCATGTCACACCAGCGCAGCCAGACCGCATCGAGCGTCTCGTACTCGCCCTGCCAGAGCGTCAACCCCAACCCGAGTGGCGGGAAGCGTAGTTCTTCGCGCTCCCGATACTTCATTGGTTCCATGACGAACAGCCGCACCTGGCCCGCGTCAGGCGGTTTTTCCGGGTCAAACAGCACATAGTAGATGATGCGCATCCGCAAATACTCGTACAGTTTTTTGTCCAGTACATCCTGTTGCAGGTTAGAGACAACCTCGATGACGAGTTCCGGTGCCTTGGGGAACATCCAGAAATAGTAGGCCTGGTTTTCCTTCAAATGGATCTCCGCCGGCAGGGTGACATCCATACTGAGGAACATATCCGGCACCATCGGCGGGCGATTGTCGGAGGCAAATAGGGCAACTTTTGAGTCGGCAATAAAGGTGCGGCGTGCATCGCCCCCGCCCCACGAACTGTAGAGTGGTTCCACCAGCAACCGCTGCTGTTTGGCCGAGAAAATGTTGTCAACCGGGTACCGGTTCTTGGTGATCAGGTGGTCCACCCGGGGCAGCAACTCCGGGGGAATCTCCAGTTCTTCGGGTGGTGTCTTATCCGTCATACAGGCTGCTCCTTTTCATGCTCCAACTGCCGGTTCTATTTCCAGCGGCAGTGTGGGTTGCTGATGCATCACTGCGCGTCCGGTTCGCCCGCCGCCCCGCGCAGGCGTTCAAGTTCGGCACGCAGGCGCGCCATCTCCGCTTCTGCCGCCGACAGGCGACCTTCGGCGGTCTGGCGGGCTTCCGCTTCCGTACGTACACGTTCTTCAGCGATCCGGCGGGCTTCTGTTTCCGTACGTACACGTTCTTCGGCGATCCGCCGGGCTTCTGTTTCCAATAGGACTTGTTGTTCAACCTGCCGGGCGCGCTCGTCGCCGGTCGGGATGAGATTGCCGTCCATGTCACACCAGCGTAGCCAGATGGCCTCGAACTTCTCGTACTCGCCCTGCCAGAGCGTCAACCCCAACTCCACCTCCGGGAAGCGTGGCACGGCTATTTCCCGATACTCCGCTGATTGCAAGATGAACAACCGCAACCGTCCTGCCCTGAGCTGTTCTTCCGGGTCAAATACCACGTAGTAGAAGATGCGCATCTGTGCATACTCGCGCAGTTTTTTATCCAGTTCGCCCCCCTTGCGATTGGAGACGACCTCGATGACCACTTCCGGCGGCTTGCCATACAGCCAGAAGAAGTAGGAGCGATGCTGCTTCAGCCAGATGTTGGTGGGCAGGGTGACACCCAGGCTGAGGAAGCCATCCGGCACCAGCGGTGGCTGGTCGCGTGTGACGAACAGGCCAACATTCGCATCCGCGATAAAGGCGCGCTGCTCAACCCCGCCGGCCCATGAACTGTAGAGCGGTTCCACCAGCAACCGCTGCTGTTTGGCAGAAAAGATATTGTCCACAGGGGTGTCGTCCTCGGTGACCAGGTCATCCACCCATGACCCCACCTCCGGGGAGATGACCAGTTTTTCGGGTGGTGTCTCAACCGGCATATCAGACTGCTCCCTTCAACTGCTGACCTTCGCGCTGCTGTATGTGCTGCGTCATTGCTGAGATTTCATCCTGTTTTTTGATTGTATCACATCCGGCATGGGTCGGGCATACAGCTTGCGGCAAGCGGTCCAGGGATCACTCGGGGCGGCTGCGGCCCAGCGCCAGCGCCCGCACTTCGCGGCTTCCTGCCGCCCGCAGCGTCTGCGCACATGCGCCGATTGTCGCCCCCGTCGTCAGTACATCGTCCAGGATCAGCACCCGGTCCGGTGGGGCAGTTTTGCCACGCCAGACAAACGCATCACGGACATTCTCCTGGCGGCCCTGCATATCGAGATGGGCCTGCTGTTGGGTATGCCGTCCTCGCACCAGTCCTTCCGTCAACACCGGCAGGCCGCTCTGGCGTGAGAGCCGGTGGGCCAGCAGTTCGCTCTGGTTGAACCCCCGTTCGCGCAGGCGTTTGCGATGCAGCGGTACCGGAATTATCGCGTCGGCGGGCAGCGGATACTGATCCAGGTAGGCATTCAGCAGTTCGGCCAGTGGCTGCGCCATCCGACGGATAGCCTTATACTTAAAGCAGTGCATGGCATCGCGCAGCGACCCCTCGAAGATAAAGGCCACGGCCGCACCATCAAGCGGAAATGCCTGGTCCGCCGCGTGAATAACGGTCGGACTGCCCGGCGGGTAGGCGCGCAGTTGCGCCCGGCATGCTGCGCAGAAGAGGCTCCCCCCCCGCCCACAACTGGCGCAGCGGTCGGGGAAGAGCAGCCCCAGCAGGGTATCGGCAACGGAGTGCAGAGTAAGGGTCATGGTTGTTCTCCTGATCGTTTCACCCAGGCGAATCGTACGCATTCGCCGTATTCCGAGATGAGAAAACTCCCTCCTATAGTATTTACCGTATGAGTTGGGCCAAAGAAACGCTGAACCTTGGAGAGAACAGAGAACAAAGTAACTCAGAACAGAGCCTATGCAATGCATCATGTACGGGCACAGCAGGCTGTGCCGCACCAGCCGCACCAATCAGATGCAGTTGCAGACTCGCCCCAATCTAAGGTAAGATAGGGATAGTCAGGTTGGTTTATGTTACAGAAAGGCATTGCCATGACCCCTGCTGCATTGATGGGTACGCGTGTTCGCCGCAAAGAAGACCCACGCCTGATTACCGGAACCGCAACCTATGTGGGCGATCTGAAACTCCCTGGTATGCACTATGTTACGCTGGTGCGCAGTCCTTATGCCCATGCGCGTATCCGCGGCATCAATGCAACGGCGGCATTGCAATATCCCGACGTGGTTGCTGTTATTACCGGAGATGATCTGGCTCCACACTGCGGCCTGCTGCCTCTGCAAGGAGGTGAGGCAAATGTGGGCGCGCAGTCCAGCCGGCAATCGCGTAATGTTCTTGCAGTTGAGCGCGTTCGGTATGTCGGTGAAGCAGTGGCCGCCATCATCGCTACATCACCCGCAACGGCAGTGGATGCGATTGCCGATGTGCTGGTGGACTGGGAACCGCTTCCCGCCATTGTCGATCCGGAACAGGCCATGGCGGAGGATGCGCCCCAACTCTTCGACACACTGCCCAACAATATTGCCTACTCGCAGCAGCGTCAGGCGGGCAGTCTTGATGATGCCTTTGCCGGTGCCTTTCGGATCGTCAAGCAGCGCCTGATCAGCCAACGCCTGGCGGGCATGCCGCTGGAAACCCGCGCGGTTGTGGCTGCGCCGGATGCCACTACTGGTGGTGTTACGGCTCAAAGGGGGTCACTTGACACAGCGAAGTGCGCATCACGCCGCCATCTGGTATGATCAGGAGTGCCAATACCATGATCAGAGCAGGAGGATTTGGATGCGCACCTCGCC
>JGI12109J20283_10642151_pt1 | contig 35718 bp, 36 predicted proteins | sample ElkSlonscriptome_12_FD_20283 | JGI IMG/M metagenome (IMG submission 20283)
GGCCAGCTGTAGGCGATGAAGGCGCCCTCGTTGCCGAAGAAGTTCCACAACTCGCCAGCGACCAGGACCGGATTCTCGTAGTCCACCTTGTAGCCGTGCACGTAGATGGTGACGTCCTTGCTAGCAGCGGAGGCCAGGCGGGCATTGAGCGCGGCGGCGAAGCGTTCGCCAGGCAGGGGAGAGCGCTCGACCCCGCCCGTGAACGGCGGCACGCTGCGTTCGAGGATGCCGTATTCATCGACGCTGCCGACCTGCAACGGGTAGCGGTCGCTGCGATCCTTGAGCAGGGAGATGCGGCGCAACTCCGCCCAGGTCAGGGGTTGGTCGCCTGCCGGTTCGATGCAGGCCTCGCCGAGGCGCAGGACGTTCGCGCGCTCATCGCTGTAGTGGGCGAAACGCTCCGGTTCCGTGGTCGGTGCCCGATCGGTGGCGTAGAGGATGCACGGCGGCGGTTGGTCGGCGGCGCTGCTGCCGAGCGGGTCGATGCGGTCTTCGCTGTAGACCGCCGGGGCCGGCATCAGGAAGACCTGATCGGCGGGTGGCTTGTTGCTCGCGCAACCGGCCAAAAGCAGGCTGCCGAGGACGAGGCAGGCAACGGTAGTCGTTGAGGATTGAGTCATCGCGCGTCTCTAGCTGCTATTCGGTTGGGTCGGGCTGCGAGCCCTGCGCCTCGGACGTCGTCTCCGACCTGCGCAGCTCGATCTGCAGCGGCCGGGTCGTATCCAGTCCGACAGCGACCAGTTCAGCAGCCGCCCGGTGACGAACTCCTTGTTCGGCACCAGCAGCTCTTTGCGATCCCAGTTGCGGATGGTCGTGGCGCGGATGCGGATCTTGGTGACGACACCGTCGGTGTCGCCCACCGTGACGGTGTCGCCGACGCGGATCGGGCGCTCGAACAGGATGATCAGGCCGCTGACGAAGTTGGCGACGATCTCCCGCAGGCCAAAGCCGATGCCGACGCTGAGCGCCGCCGCCATCCACTGTAGATGCATTCAGCTCACGCCGAGCGTGCCCAGCACCAGCAAGAAGCCCACCGCCCCGATGACATAGTTGGTCAGGGATCAGCGCCAGGGCGCAACCGAGCCGGATCATCTGTTGATGCTCCGCGGATGAGTCCAGCGGATTGGTGTCTCCAAGAAGCGGTCGCGGAGCTCACAAAGCGTCTGTCGGCTGGTCACAATGGTCGGTTCCTGCTTGTGTTGATGCGACGCGGGCCGGATGCATGCTTGCTTGCTCAGGGGGCGACGGGATTCGGAGCCGCGGCATCCAGTGGACCCCGAACTTACGGACCGCTCGAAGCTATGGCATTTTTTCGCAAACCAAGAGTGAGCGATTCCACAGGTCTCTATTTCGAAAAGCACTAGGCTGTAACGCAATGGAGGTCATCCTTCTAGGTAATGATGGGTAGGTGATGATGGCCTCCATCTCGGTGGCAAGAGAATTGTCCGCAGCCTGACCAAATGTCGCTTAAGTTCTGCCAGCTTCTTTTGCCATATCCATTTGACGTTGCTTAGTAACGGAGACAACTTGCATGAAGACATCACGAAACATTGCCGCGGCGCTGCTTTTCTCAAGTCTGGCGTTTGCGGGAACCCCGGCCAGTGCGATTTACTATAACGGTCAATGGAGCTTGAACCGGTACAATACCGGGGGAACTTCTTTCGCTGTCCTGCGTCCGCACGCGACTAATTTTTGTTATTTGAGTCGCGTGGGCGTCAGAGAAACGGACACCTCTACCGAATCCGGCATTTGCCGGGTGCGACGCAGCGGCACAGTCTGGCTGCTTGAGGCGACCTTGGGCAGAAGCAGCGACAACGATGTGTTCTGCTCGGCCATCTGTTACACCACTTGGCCGTGATGCATGCTTGTGCTGGCTCGGAACGGAATGCGTCTTGGCGAGTCACCTCTGGGTCAATCAACTGACCGGGGTTCTCGGTGGATCAATTGACCAGGTTCAGCTCCGTAGCGCGCTCCACCTTCCCATTCCCGGTCAGACAAGCAATCGAGCCAAACAGCGAGCAAACTGGATAATCAGTTTGCTGGTGATGAAGAAAGGCGAGGGCCGCATCCGCGGCTCTCGTCGGCACTCGTTTCAGCGGATCGATCACGCTGTTTATGCAAACTGAGATCCGTTCAATAGCTCCTTTCCACTGCCCAGTCAATTATGGAGACTCCGCATGCGAACCATTGCCATTGTCGCTGCCACTGTTGTCCCGACCGCGGCGCTTACTCTTTATCTCGGGCACTCGAACCCCTTGTTTGGTCCTCAGCAACCGATGGAGATAAGCGACCAACCGACGCAAGTTATGCAACTTCAGAATAAGCTGGACGAGCTCGCCACTGTTCTTCAACGCTATCAAGCATTCAGCCAAGAACAGCTTGAGCAGAACCAGTCACAGCAAGCGCGGATCGACAAGAAGCTTTCATCATTGGATTCCCGAATGCGCTCAGTTGAAACCGTGGCCAGCAGGCATGAGCAGGACATGAACGCTTTGGCCTGGGACAGCGCCTCGCCAATCGACGATCGCCTCGGCCAGACTGTCGCGGATGAAGACCTGGTGGATGACACTGAGACTACACAGCCACCGAAGATCTCCGAAGGCGAGCTTAGCCTTTGGATGGACGAACTCCTGAGTGGTGACCACTTGGATGAAAGCGCGGCGACGCTCAACGTGCAGCAAGTCGAAGAGAGCTTGCTTAACCTACCGGATGTTTACCTAGATGATATGAAGTGCGGCGAAGGCTTTTGTCGTGCAACCTTCGCCAGCGGGCAAGACAAACAACCGGAGATCGGCGCGCTTTTTGGACAACCGCCGTTCCTCAGCGAGGGCTTCACCGTCGATCTGTCCGATGGGCGTGTCGCGCTCTATTTCGCGGGGCCAGGAGAAACCTTGGAAGGATTCCGAGGTGAAGCACAGCAAGTGGCAGAATGGTAGCCGGGCATGGAACCAACGGCCAGGGTCGGCACGCCAGTGTCGGCGGCCTGCGCCCCCTGTAGTTTCGGCAAGCGTGCGTGACCGCTTGACAGCGGGTTTAATAGGATGTCGCCGGTGCAAATCAAACACTGGAGGCCCCATGAGTCAAGGGACCGTATTGCTGCCGACCCCGAGCCAGCCGCGGCGCCAGAGATTGCCCTTGGAAGAGGTCGCGGCGCATTTCGAGCACTGGATTTCGAGCACTGGATTTTGAGCACTGGATTTTGAGCACTGGATTTTGAGCACTGGCGCAGAAAAAAGAAGCAAGGAGAACGCATCCCCGAGTAGTTGTGGGCGGTGGCAATCGCCCTGGTGGAAGCCTACGGGCTGTCGCAATTCACGCGCTGGCTGCACCTCAGCGCTCGCGATCTGAACCTAACCCTAGCGGATCCGAGTATGCTTGCGACCTCGTCGTGCGATTCTTACCGTTCGGCGGATCATTTGCTCCGGTACCCGTTGGGCCGGGGCTACGATCTCTGGCTGGGCCTGGCTACAACACCAAAGCGCAGCGGTATGAGTGCCTAGCCGCGGCAGCGGCGATGGCGATTCCAACCCAGGTTGATGCGGAGAGACGACACCCGATGAACGCGATCCTCGACATGGGCCGGGCGGCACGCCAAGCCGCCCGCCGCCTGGCCACCAGCTCGGGTCAGCAGCGCAATGCAGCCATTGACGCGATGGCCGATGCCCTCGCCGACGCGCGCGCCGAGCTGAACGCGGCCAATGCCGCCGATCTGGCCGATGCCCGCGCGGCCGGACTGGCCGAGCCGATGCTCAAGCGCCTAGTGATCGACGACAAGACCTTCGCCGACATGCAGCGGCGCCTACAACGGGTCGCGGCCCTGCCCGATCCGGTCAACCGCGTGCTGGAGGGCTTTACCAGTGCGGAGGGCCTGCGGGTGCAGCGCGTCTCGGTACCCCTGGGCGTGGTTGGTATCATCTACGAGTCCAGGCCGAACGTGACCACCGACGCCGCCTCGGTCTGCCTGAAGGCCGGCAACGCGGTCATCCTGCGCGGCGGCAGCGAGTCGCTGCGGACCAATTTGGTGCTGGCCGATGCCATGGCGGCGGCGGCGTTCGACGCCGGGCTGCCGCCGGCTAGCGTGCAGATTGTGCGCACCGCCGATCGGGCCGCGGTTGGTGAACTGCTGCGGATGGACGACTGCATCGACGTGCTCATTCCCCGCGGCGGCAAGTCGCTGATCGAGCGCATCGCTCGCGATAGCCGAGTGCCAGTGATCAAGCACTACGACGGCATCTGCCATCAATACTTGGCCGCCGATGCGCCGCTCGATCGAGCCATCGCGCTGGTGATCAACTCCAAGTGCCAGCGCGTGGAGGTCTGCAACGCGCTGGAGACGCTGCTGGTGGACGCTGCCGCGGCGCACAGGCTGCTGCCCGCGCTTGGCCAGGCGCTGCAGGCTGCCAAGGTCGACATCCGCGGCTGCCAGGCCACCTGCGCCGCGCTGCCCAAGGCTCAACCCGCCAGCGACGACGACTGGGGCACCGAATACCTGGCGCCGATCCTATCGGTGCGGGTCGTCGACGGCCTCGACGCTGCCATCGACCACATCGCCCGCTACGGCTCTGGCCATACCGACGGTATCGTCACTGACGACATGAGTCTGGCGTCGCGCTTTGTTGCGGCCGTCGACTCGGCCTCGGTCATGGTCAACGCCTCGACCCGGCTCTCCGGCGGCGGCGCCTACGCCATCGGCGCCATGGTCGGCATCAGCACCGATAAGCTCCAGGCCCGCGGCCCGGTCGGTCCGCGGGAGCTGACCAGCTATAAATGGATCGCCTACGGGGATGGTCATGTGCGGGACTAGTTTGCTTGATGGAGCAAAATGGTTGCTCCGCAAGCGAAGTGAGGCCTCGAACGGCCCCTGGAGCGCGGCACGGAGTGAGAGCCTAGGTTAGCAATCGGGTCAGAATGCCGCTGTAAATGCCCGAGAGGCTGTTTAACTCATCGACGCCGACGCACTCGTTGACCTTGTGGATGGTCGTGTTGATGGGGCCGAGTTCCAGCACCTGGGCGCCGGTCGGGGCGATGAAGCGTCCGTCTGAGGTGCCGCCGCTGGTGGACAGGATCGTCGACCGACCGGTCTCGGCCTCAATGGCGTCGCGGGCGGCGCCGACCAGCGCGCCCGCAGGGGTCAGGAATGGTCTTCCGGATAGGCGCCAGTCGAGACGGTAGTCGACCCGGCTGTCGAGACCATGGCGGGCTAGGATGGCCTGAGTGCGCTGCTGGATGGTATCGGGGGCTAGCTCGGTCGAGAAGCGCCAGTTAAACAAGACCTTCAACTCGCCGGGGATGACGTTCTCGACGCCGGTGCCGGCGTTGAGGTTGGATATCTGAAAGCTGGTCGGGGGGAAGTGGTCGTTGCCTTGGTCCCAGTGCTCCGCGCACAGCGCCGTTAGTGCGGGTAGGGCGCGATGCACTGGGTTGTCGGCAAGCTGCGGGTAGGCGACGTGTCCCTGTTTGCCGCGCAGGGTCAGCACGCCGTTGAGGCTACCGCGGCGACCGTTCTTGACGATGTCGCCGAGCCATTCGTGGCTGGACGGTTCGCCGACGAGGGCGTAGTCGATCTGCTCGCCGCGGGCGGACAGGGCCTCGACCACTCGCACGGTGCCGTTAATGGCAGGGCCTTCCTCGTCGCTGGTGATCAGGTAGGCGATAGAGCCCTTATGATCCGGATGGGCGGCGATGAAGCCTTCGGTGGCGGTGATCATGGCGGCGAGCGATCCCTTCATGTCACAGGCGCCGCGGCCGTAGAGCAGTCCCTCGCGGATCTCGGGTTCAAAAGGGGAGGAGTGCCATTGATCTAGCGGGCCGGGCGGGACGACGTCGGTGTGCCCGGCAAAGCAAAAGACCGGCCCCTTGCTGCCGCGTCGCGCCCAGAGATTGTCCACGTCGCCGAAGCGCATGGGTTCGATAGCGAATCCCAGCGCGGCAAGGCGCTCGGCCATCAATGCCTGGCAGCCGATGTCATCGGGCGTCACGGAGGCGCGGCGCACCAGGTCGACGGTCAGTGCCAGCGTTGGCGATGTGCTGTCGGTCATTGGCCGAAGATCTCCGCGTAGTCGGTCTCGCTGAAGCCGACGTGGCGCCGCTCTCCGGTGTCGAGCAGCGGACGGCGGATGATCGACGGCGTTTCAAGCATGACCCGGATCGCGGCGGCCTCGTCCAGCCCCTCGCGCATCGCTGGATCGAGCTTGCGCCATATCTGCCCGCGCCGATTGATCAGCGCCTCCCAACCCAGTTCGTCGACCCAGGCGCGCAGTGTCGCCGCGTCCAATCCGGACTTCTTATAGTCGTGAAACCGATACGCAACACCATGCTCATCAAGCCATTTGCGGGCCTTCTTCATGCTGTCGCAGTTGGGGATACCGAATAGGGTGTTCATTAATCCCGCAGCAACTCGTTCAAGCTGACCTTGCCGCGGGTCTTTTCATCGACCTGTTTGATGATCACGGCACAGTAGAGGCTGTGGCTGCCGTCCTCCGACGGCAGGCTGCCGGGGACGACGACGGCGCCGGGCGGGACGCGGCCGTAGACGACTTCGCCGGTCTCGCGGTTGTAGATCTTGGTGCTCTGGCCGATGTAGACACCCATGGAGATCACCGCGCCCTGGCCGACGATGACGCCTTCGACGATCTCTGAGCGTGCGCCGATGAAGCAGTCGTCTTCGATGATGGTGGGCGCAGCCTGCACTGGTTCTAGTACGCCGCCGATACCAACGCCGCCGGAGAGATGCACTTGCTTGCCGATCTGGGCGCAGGAACCGACGGTGGCCCAAGTGTCGACCATGGTGCCGCCATCGACGTAGGCGCCGATGTTCACATAGGACGGCATCAGCACGCAGTTGGGCGCGATGTAGGCGCCGCGCCGCGCGGTCGCCGGCGGTACCACGCGCACGCCGCCGTCGCGGAACTCGCGGGAAGTGATGTCGGCATATTTCGACGGTACCTTGTCGTAATAGTTCGTGAAGCCGCCTTTGATGATCTGATTGTCTTCGATGCGGAATGACAGCAGCACGGCCTTCTTGACCCAGTCGTTGACCGCCCATTCGCCGTCCTGCTTTTCGGCCACCCGCAACTCGCCACGGTCGAGGCGGTCGATGGTGTCGAGGATGGCGTCGCGGACCAGGGTCTCGACGTTGCGTGGCGTGATGTTGGCGCGGTCCTCAAAGGCCTGCTCGATGATGGCTTGGCTGTCGGACATGATGGGCTCCGTTGTCTTGCGTTGTCTTGGCTGGTGTTGTTATGGCTGGTGTAGCTGTAGTCGGTATCGTCTTAGATGCGGCCGGTCGCTTGCTAGAGCCCCGTGCAGAAGGTCTTGATGCGGTTGGCGGCGTCGAGGCATTCGTCCAGCGGCGGCACCAGCGCGATGCGCACGCGGTTGGCGCCGGGGTCTTTGCCCGCCGCGTTGCCGAGGGCGGCGCCTGTGGGCCGTCGTGATAGAAAGCTGCCAGGCAGCACCGTGACCTGTTGTTGGGCGAACAGGCCGCGGGCGAAGTCAGTGTCGCTGATGGGGGTGCTGGGCCAAAGGTAAAAGCCGGCAGCGGGGCGCTGGACGTCGAGCACGCCGTCGAGGATGTCGAGGACGGCATCGAATTTTTGCCGGTATAGATGTCGGTTCTCGATCACATGCTGCTCGTCGCCCCAGGCGACGGCGCTCGCGTGCTGATGTTGCAGCGGCATCGCACAGCCCTGATAGGTTCGATAGGCGAAAAAACGTTCAATGATCTCGGCGTCGCCAGCGACGAAACCGGAGCGTAGCCCCGGTGCGTTGGAGCGCTTTGAAAGGCTGTGGAAGACCAGGCAGCGGCGATAATCGCTGTGGCCCATTGCCGCCGCGGCCTGCAGCAGTCCGACCGGTGGGGCCTGCTCGTCGAGATAGATCTCGGCGTAGCATTCATCGGCGGCGATGATGAAATCCCGGGCTTGTGCCAGTGCGATCAGCCGCTCTAGTGTGGCTTGGTCGATGACGGCGCCGGTGGGGTTGCCTGGTGAGCACAGATAGAGCAACTGACAGCGGCGCCAAGTGTCGGAGTCGACGGCGTCGAAATCCGGAATGAAGCCAGTGTCGGCGGAGCAGGGCAGGTAGTAGGGTGTCGCACCAGCGAGCAGCGCCGCGCCCTCGTAGATCTGGTAAAACGGATTGGGCATCAGCACCAAGGCATTCGCACGCGGATCAACCACTGCCTGGGCGAGCGCGAACAAGGCCTCGCGGGTCCCATTCACGGGCAGAATTTGACGTTCTGGGTTCAGGCTGGCGGTGGGCAATTGGAAGCGTTTCGCGAGCCAATCGGCAATGGTCTCGCGCAACAGCGCCAGGCCGCGCGTGTTGGGATAGGCCGAGAGCTGATACAGGTGCGCCATCAGCGTCTCGCCGATGAAGGCGGGCGTTGGGTGCTTGGGTTCTCCAATCGAGAGTGCGATGGGCGCCAGGTCCGAGTTTGGCTCGATACCGCGCTTGAGTTCGGCCAGCTTTTCAAAAGGATAGGGATGGAGTCGAGCGAGGTAGGGATTCATCTGAGCTTTACTGGGGGCCTCGTTGGGGCCTCATGGTCCGGACGGCGACCGACTGAAACCGGTAGAAATCCGAGACTAAAGCGCCAGTATAGGTGAAGCCTTCCATGCATCCAAACCAAAACGGGGAATCGCCATGTCGCTGGTCACCGGGCTACACCATGTGAGCCTGATCGTCGCCGATACGTCTCGCGCCTTAGCCTTTTATCAGGGGTTGCTCGGTCTGCCGTTGGACCCGTTGCGACCGGACCTGGGGTTTGGCGGCGCCTGGTTAGCGCTCGGCCCGCAACAGATTCATCTGCTCGAATTGCCTAACCCAGACCCGGTTTCGGCACGACCCGAACACGGCGGTCGGGATCGGCACGTTGCGTTGTCGGTGACGGACCTGGATGCGTTGGCGACGCGGCTGTCCGCGGCAGGTGTCGAGTGTCGCTTCAGTCGCTCCGGAAGACGGGCGATGTTCTGTCGTGATCCTGACGGCAACGCGGTGGAGTTGGTGGAGGTTGTGTCGACCTAGATTGCTTGGTCGCGCCGCATCTAAACGGATGAGTCAAGCCATCGGTATCGGTATCGGAATCGCAACTCCCTCAATTGACGTAACTTCAGTGCGCCTCAACTCGTCACATTAACGGCCCCATCGCCTTGCAACGACCGCCAGCGATCCATGTGCTCCGTCACCAACCGCGGAAGTACCAGCCGTTATCCCAATCCGGCGGCACCCGGGCCGGCGGCACATAGACCGGGCGCGCGACCGAGTCGCCGATGGGCGGCGCGCCGAGGGGCCGCTCTGGCCACGCTGACAGGCCGCCGCCGTTGCTGCCCAAGCCCCGGTTTAAGAACAGGCGGCGGTCTTGCTCAATGTTGTCGCGCAGTTCTTGCCGCCTGCGCAGAAATTCCGCCTCACGGGCTTCCTGCTGAGCCGCGCCGACCGGGTCGATGGCCCGGCGCCGCGCATCATGCTGGGCTCGCCGCTGGTCTTGCAGCGCTTGACGCTGAGCTCGCACCTCTTCGAGCCAGCGGGGGACTTGGCTTGCCACTGCAGCCCTCTCGGCAACGGCGCCTGGATTGTCGGCGGGCGTTGCCTCTTGGGCGAGCGAGAGGCGCGGGATGGGCGCGAGCACCAAGGCTGCGCCGAGCGATACCACCCATGTCAAAGTTTGCGGGATTTGGCCCATGCTCGCGGCGGATCATCGATCACGAAGGTTGCCCAAAGACTCTGAAGGTTGCCCAAAGACACTGAAGGTTGCCCAAAGACTCTTAAGTGTCAAGAGTTTGTTTGTTTCCAGAGTCCGCTTGTTTCCAGCGTATCTGGTTCGAGCCTGTGTTTTAGACGAGTCGCCGCGCTTCGTCAACTTGGTCAGGAGGATCAGGCGGCGCCGTCTGACGGCAGCGGTCTTGCACGCTTGTCGGTAACGTATACCGCACCATCGCGTTCTTGAACACGCACCGGACGAAGCTGTTCACCCTGACACATCGTACTAAGAGATGAACCTGTGCTGGGTTCGTAGACGATGCCGTGCATTGAGCAACGCAACAGTTGGCCGTTGTCGTCGAAGATGATGTCGCGCTCGCAGTCGAGGCGCTTTGGCATGTGCACGCAGCGATTGATGTAAGCGTACACGTCTTTCTGGAAGCGGAACACGACGATCGCCTCGGACTTGCCCTCGTAGAGCAGTTCGATGCCGACGTGCTTGCGCTCTAACAGCTCGTCGCTCGAGCAGACAAAAAGCGGGGGTCTTCGCGGAGTCATGACTTAATTCCCTGGTTCAAGCGGTGGCCGGTTGTGATGGTCGTCGGCCCAGATCGGGCCTCCTGTCTTGCGTTGATATCAGACCTCCCGGAATCGGAATTCTCGATGCATCCAGCAAACTGATAGTTGTTCGAAAGAGTTGAGGACATCTCGCGAGAGCTGTGGTCAGCGCTGCGTCATCGACTAAACTCTAGACGCGGCGAGACGATGCCGCAGATCGACCACAGTGTTACGCCATGTTGATCGATTTGCGCGCTGCTTCCCTGCGCCCTTGTGCAAGCTGACCAAGCGCCAAGGGCCGCTAAGCCGCACGCATGAGCAAGTCCGGCCCTCGGCCCTTTGGAGCGAAGCTACGAGCTGTGTGTCGCCGTGAAACCTGACTCACCCGTGAGGCTTAGCTCGCTCAACCATATCATTGAACCGGAGGATGCCGAAATGTTCGTCGTTACCAATCGCGAGATCAAGAACCCGAAACGCCACAGGGGCCTCGACATATTCGGCTCACGACCAAACCCTAGGGGTCCGAACGAACTGCGGATCATCGAGATCACCAAGCAGGGAGGCGACTATCTGACGGAGCCCGTTCCCGACAAATTGAGGCTCTCCGAGGCGAGACAGCTAAAACGCGATTTTCGACTCGACATCGACGAGCGGCAGGTTCGCCACGGCAGCCTGCGGCTAGCCTGCCAGATCATGTGGCAAGCGTCGCGACAGCAGCGTCAAGTACTGGTCTATGTGCACGGCTACAATAATGATATGGGCGATGTGGTCAAGACCGTTGAAGACATCGAGGCGCTCTACAAGGTGATTGTGCTGCCCTTCAGTTGGCCGGCGAATGGTGGCGGTGCGGTCACTGGCACCACTGCGTATCTGAACGACAAGCAAGATGCGCGCGCGTCCATGGATGCGTTGAACCGCTTTCTGGATAAGTTGCATTTTTACCACCTGAAGCTGGTCGAGGCGCGCAAGGATGAACTCTGGGAAAAGGCATCCGGTGCATTTCCGACCAACCACACCGCTGCCCAGCAGCGCTTTGCCAAGCTGCTGGACGCCGGTTGCAAGGTGACGCTGAACATGCTCTGCCACAGCATGGGCAACTACGTGCTCAAGTACGCGTTGCGACCGACCAAGGCCGCATCAAAGCAGTTGATCTTCGATAACATTTCGTTGGTCTCCGCCGATGCCAACAACGAGGCACATGCGGCCTGGGTGGAGCAGTTGCAGGCGCGCAATCGGCTCTACATCACGATCAACGAAAATGATTTTGCGCTGGAGTGGGCGCGGCGCAAGCCGGGCGACGAGCAGAAGCACCGGCTCGGGCGCTATCTGAAACAGCTCACGGCCCGCAATGCGCGCTACATCGACCTGACCGACGCTGAGGGGGTGAACAACGCCCACGACTATTTTAGCGGCGAGCCGGTTCAGCGCAACGCCGCGTTGAAGACTCTATTCAGCCGGGCGCTACAAGGTGGTCGGGCCGAAGAAGGACTGCACTATGCATCCGATATCAACGCTTACCGTTTGCCCTGACCTCCGCGCTCCCAGGTAGGAGCGGCGCCCCCGCCGCGACCGCCCAAAGCCTCCAGGTAGGAGCGGCGCCCCCGCCGCGACCGACCCAAGCAAAACGGCAGCATCATCGCATCCAGCTCACCACGGCGGCGGTGCTCATGGCGTCTGGACCGCGAAACCCCCGCCCGTTCGCGGTATCATTCCGCGATTCAGTCGAGACCTTTTGGAGAATGTGCAGATGGCAAGCTACAAGACCAACGAGTTCAAGGGTGGACTCAAAATCCTGCTAGACGGGGACCCATACAGTATTGTCGAGAACGAGTTTGTCAAACCCGGTAAGGGGCAGGCCTTCAGCCGGGTCAAGATCAAGAACCTGAAGACCGGTCGCGTAGTTGAGCGGACCTTTAAATCTGGCGACTCGGTCGAGGCCGCCGACGTGCTCGACACCGACTTGCAGTACCTATACAACGACGGCGAACTCTGGCACTTCATGCATCCGGAGACCTTCGAGCAACTCACCGCTGACGAGACCGCCATTGGCGAAGCCGCCAAGTGGATTAGAGAGCAGGACATCTGCGCGGTGACGCTCTACAACGGTCAGCCACTGAGCGTCGAGGCGCCAAATTTCGTTGTGCTCAAGATCACCGAGACCGATCCTGGCCTGAAAGGCGACACCTCTGGTGGCGGCGGCAAGCCGGCCACGCTGGAGACCGGTGCCGTGGTCAGCGTGCCGCTGTTCGTGCAGATCGACGAGTTGATCAAGGTCGACACCCGCACCGGCAGCTACGTCTCCCGCGCCAAGGAAGAGTGAGCGCGGACAGCATCGTTGCCGACTGGCGACCGAGCGCAACGCTCGAGGTCCTGGCGGCACGGGCGCGGATGCTCGCTCAAATCCGGGCCTTCTTCCTCGAACGTCAGGTCATGGAGGTCGAGACACCGCTCCTATCCCGGCACGGCGTCACGGACCCGGCACTGGAGAGCCTGCGCCTTGAGCGCGCCGGTATCGGCGGTGCTCGCTGGCTGCACACCTCGCCGGAATTCCCCATGAAGCGCCTGCTGGCGGCTGGCAGCGGGCCTATCTTCCAAATCTGCAAGGTATTTCGAGACGACGAGCGCGGGCGTCGACATCACCCGGAGTTCACGCTGTTGGAATGGTATCGCCCTGGGCTTGCGATGCACGCGCTAATGGATGAGGTCGCTGCACTGGTTCGGTGCGTGCTGCACCGCCAGGACCTGGCCATGCAGCGGATTGCTTATCGCGACCTGTTCTGTTCCCGGCTGGGGCTCGACCCCTGGTCGGCGTCGCCGGACGCCCGGCGTGAGGCGGCGATCCGCCGACAGGTGCCTGGTGCCGCGATGTTGGACCTGGATGCCGATGGCTGGCTGGACCTCCTGCTGTCTCATTGCTTGGAACCGGGGCTGGGGCAGGATGCAATGAGCTTCGTCTATGATTACCCGCCGAGCCAGGCGGCCCTGGCACGCATACGCGATGATGCGCGCCCGGTAGCCGAGCGCTTCGAGCTGTATATCAATGGCATGGAGCTGGCCAATGGCTTTCAGGAACTGACCGATGCCGCCGAGCAACGGCGTCGATTTGAGCGGGATCTCGACGATCGGCGCGGTCGCTCGCAAGCGCCTGTGCCGATGGATGAGCCCTTTCTGAGCGCGCTTGCGGCGGGGATGCCGGAGACGACCGGCGTGGCGCTGGGCCTCGACCGCCTGCTGATGATCGCCGTTGGTGCAACGCAGATCGACCAAGTGCTGGCGTTTCCGGTCGAGCGCGCCTGATCCGTCGGCCTCGCGGCGGGCGATAGACGCTGTTCGGGTCGCGGTCAGGCGTCTTGTCCGCGGGTATGCACCAATCGAATGCAATCTTAGGTCGGGGTTGGGGTTATATGCGTCCTTGTGGTGCGATGCTCGGACGTTGCGCGATCATTCAGCGGCAATCTCCAAGTACGCTGGAGGGTTGTTAGGCTGGCCCGAGATTTGCTTTACGGTTTTGGCGGTTGGGGCTCTCCCCAAACCCTCGGTTCAAATATAGATCACCTTCGGGAAAGATAGTTATGCAGAAACGCTCACCCATAAGACCCCTGTTGTTCGGTGCCAGCCTTGCGCTTGGCCTTTCCACGACCCTGCCGGCCGTTGCGCAGGACGATGAGACCATCAAGGTCGGCGTGCTGCACTCCTTGTCCGGCACCATGGCCATCAGCGAGACCACGCTGAAAGACACCGTGCTGATGTTGGTCGATGAACAGAACGAGAAGGGCGGTTTGCTGGGCAAGAAGCTGGAGGCGGTGGTGGTCGATCCGGCCTCCGACTGGCCGCTGTTCGCCGAAAAGGCGCGCGAACTGCTGGAGAAGGACAAGGTTGCCGCGGTCTTTGGTTGCTGGACTTCGGTGTCGCGCAAGTCCGTGCTGCCGGTATTCGAGGAGCTGAACGGTATCCTGTTCTATCCGGTGCAGTATGAAGGCGAAGAGTCGTCGAAGAACGTCTTCTACACCGGCGCCGCGCCCAATCAGCAGGCGATCCCGGCGGTGGATTATCTCAAGGACGAGCTCGGCGTCGAGCGTTGGGTGCTGGCCGGCACCGACTACGTCTATCCGCGCACCACCAACAAGATCCTTGAGGCCTACCTGAAGCAAAACGGTGTGGCCGAAGAAGACATCATGATCAACTACACGCCGTTTGGGCATTCCGATTGGCAGTCCATCGTTGCCGACATCAAGAAATTCGGTTCCGAAGGCAAGAAGACTGCTGTGGTCTCCACCATCAACGGCGATGCCAACGTACCCTTCTATAAAGAACTGGGCAACCAGGGAATTTCCGCTGAAGATATCCCGGTGGTCGCATTCTCGGTTGGTGAAGAAGAGCTGTCTGGCATTGACACCAAGCCGCTGGTCGGTCACCTGGCGGCTTGGAACTACTTTATGAGTGTCGATGACCCGGCCAACGACGCGTTTATCGAGTCTTGGCATGAGTCCATCAAAGACGACAAGCGCGTCACCAACGACCCGATGGAGGCCCACAAGATCGGCTTCGATCTCTGGGTAAAGGCGGTCGAGAAGGCCGGCACCACGGACCCGGACAAGGTCATCGACGCCATTGTTGGCCTGGAGACCACCAACCTCACCGGCGGCACCGCGAAGATGCTGCCCAATCACCACATCACCAAGCCGGTGCTGATCGGCGAGATCCAGGAGGACGGGCAGTTCGCCGTGGTTTGGGAGACCGAGGCCGAGGTCCCGGGTGACGCTTGGTCCGACTATCTAGAAGGCTCCAAGGACCTGGTCGGTGATTGGACCGATCCGATCAACTGCGGCAACTACAACACCAAGACCAAGGAATGTGTCGGCGTCGCCACCGAGGACTAAAGCCAACAGGCCACCGACCGCGAGTTTGGCACGGGCGTGCCGTCTTTCGGTCGGTTGCCGGACGCCGGTCGCTACTGCCCCTTGCCAATTCCATCCTTACGGCATTGAGCCTAGGTCTGCTCCGTTACCAAACCAATCTCGGCCACCGCCAACAGCGGCCATCGCCACTTCTGGCCATCGAAAAGACCGGTTCCCCGTCCCTGATAAGACGGCCCAGCTCACCCACATCGAACCACAGCGGACCATGCCCGACACCCCGATTTCCACCCCGATGCGGGTACTCGCCGGACTCTGCGCCGCCTGGCTATGCTTGAGTGCCGCCGCGGCCAACGCCGACGACGACTCCATGGCCTCGCCGCCGGGCTTGAGTGCCGGACCTTCCGCCTCCGACGCCGACAGCGCGCGGATGATGCCCGCGCCGGGCGGAGATCAGGCCGACGCGGAGCAGACCGACGGCGGTCAGAATCTAGCGCAAGGCGCCCTGGATACCCCTGGATCGATCGAGGCGACCCGTCCCGATGCGGATGCTGTGCCCGTTCAGGCAAGCGAAACTGTGTCGGAGAGTGATCCGATCAACGACGTCGCCATCGACCCGACCGGTGACCCCGGCGCTAACGAATCCCTTGCCGCTGATCCGCGCGCGGCGGATCTGCTGGAGACTGCCCTCGCAGCCCTCAGCGATCGTTCTTTTAAGGTCAAGGAACAGGCCGCTTTAGACCTTGCGGCAAGCGGAGACCCACGCGCGGCGGACCTGCTCAAGACCCTACTCAAAGGCGATCTCTATTATCGGAAAGACGACCGACGCATTGTTTACGTGAAAAAGGATGGCGACGGCTATCTATTGAGCGATTCGCTGACCGGAGATGACCTCGGTCCGGCTGGTCGCCGAGATGTCAAGAGAATCACCGTCAATAACCGCATGCGCACCCAACTGCGCACCGCCATCGCCGCCTTGACCTTGGCGAGCCCAGACGCCCAGGTGCGGCTGTCGGCGGCCCTTGAGATGGTCGGCACCGACGACGCCGATACCATCGCCGCATTGCGCGAACAGCTACCCCGCGAAGACAACGCAGGCGTACGCGATGCGATTGCCTTGGCCCTGGCGATCGCTGATTTGCAGTCGGACGACGTCGACACCCGCCTGGCCGGCGTAGAGGGGCTGCGCGGGAGCCTGTATCCGGAGGCGCGCAACGCGCTCGACGCACTCTTGGGCTCGGAGCAAGACCCCGCGGTGCTCGCCGCCGCAAGCGACGCGCTGGCCGACATCGAGGGCAGGCTGGAGCTCAATCAGATGGCCGAGACGCTGTTCTTTGGCCTTAGCCTCGGATCCGTGCTGGTGCTCGCCGCCATTGGGCTTGCCATCACCTTTGGCGTCATGGGCGTGATCAACATGGCCCATGGCGAGCTGATCATGATCGGTGCCTACACCACCTACCTGGTGCAATTGGCCATGCCTAACGCCATCGACTATTCGCTGTTCGTCGCTATCCCGGCGGCCTTTGTCGTCTCCGGGCTGTTCGGCATCGCGATCGAGCGCAGCGTGATCCGCTTCCTGTATGGACGACCGCTCGAGACACTGTTGGCCACCTTCGGTATCAGCCTCATCCTGCAACAGCTCGTGCGCACCACGATTTCGGCGCAAAACGTCATCGTCGAAAACCCGAGCTGGATGAGCGGTTCGCTGACCATCAACCCGGCGCTGACGCTCACCTTCAACCGCGTCTACATCCTGGTGTTCGCGTTGCTGGTGTTTTTTGGCTTGCTGCTGATCCTCAAGCGCACCGCGCTGGGGCTGCAGGTGCGGGCCGTGTCGCAGAACCGGGCGATGGCGCGCGCCATGGGGGTGCGCTCGGCTCGGGTGGACGCCATGACCTTCGGGCTCGGCGCCGGTATCGCCGGCGTCGCCGGGGTTGCCTTGTCGCAGTTGACCAACGTTGGCCCCAACATGGGGCAGGCCTACATCATCGACTCCTTCATGGTGGTCGTCTTTGGCGGGGTCGGCAATCTCTGGGGCACCCTCGTCGGCGGCCTGACTTTGGGCGTCGCGAACAAGTTCATGGAGCCCTGGACCGGCGCCGTGCTGGCCAAGATCCTGGTGCTGGTGTTTATCATCCTGTTCATCCAGAAACGACCACGCGGGCTGTTCCCGCAGCGCGGCCGGGCGGCGGAGGGCTGATCCCATGAGTACGGCTATTCCGATGCAAGCAAATCCCTTACAGGGTGATACCGGTGGGCAGATCATGCTCGCGGTGCTGGCGATCACCGCGCTGGTCGTGCCCTTGCTGAATCTAGCGGTGCCGGAGTCCAGCGCCTGGCATCTGAGCACCTACACCGTCACGCTGCTCGGCAAATACCTGACCTATGCGCTGCTGGCGGTGGCTGTAGACCTGGTTTGGGGTTATCTCGGTATCCTGAGCCTGGGACACGGTGCCTTCTTTGCGCTCGGCGGCTATGCGATGGGCATGTATCTGATGCGTCAGATCGGCGATCGCGGCGTCTACGGCGACCCGGTGTTGCCTGATTTCATGGTGTTCCTCGACTGGAAAGAGTTGCCCTGGTTCTGGCATGGCTTCGACATGTTTTGGTTCGCTGCCCTCATGGTGGTGCTGGTGCCCGGGCTGTTGGCCTTTATCTTTGGCTGGCTGGCGTTTCGCTCGCGCGTCACCGGTGTCTATCTCTCCATCATCACGCAGGCGCTGACCTACGCGCTGTTGCTGGCCTTCTTCCGCAACGAAATGGGCTTCGGCGGTAACAACGGCCTCACCGACTTTAAAGACATCCTTGGCTTCGACCTGCAATCGGATGTCACGCGTATCGGGCTCTTCCTGGCCTCGGCGCTGGCCCTGGCCTTGGGCTACCTGGCTTGCCGTTGGGTGGTCAGGTCGCGGCTTGGCCGGGTGGCGGTAGCCATACGCGATGCCGAGTCGCGCACGCGCTTTATCGGCTATCGCGTGGATCGGGTGAAGGTGGCCATCTGGACCTTCTCCGCCATGCTCGCCGGTATCGCCGGTGCGCTCTATGTGCCGCAGGTCGGCATCATCAATCCCGGCGAGTTCTCGCCGCTCAATTCCATTGAACTCGTGGTCTGGGTCGCCGTTGGTGGTCGCGCCACGCTCTATGGTGCCGTGGTCGGCGCCATCGTCGTCAACTATGGCAAGTCCTATTTCACCGGCGCCTTCCCTGAGGCATGGCTGTTTGCGCTCGGTGGCCTGTTTGTGTTGGTGACGCTATTCCTGCCCAAAGGCATTACCGGCCTGCTGAGCCTGTTGCGCCAGCGCCGCCGGTCGACCGATGTCGGCGGCAAAGGGTCGACCGGCGGCGCCGGCAACGTCACCGCGGAGGCTGATAACGGCGGCAAGGCTCCGGAGGCCTCGGTATGACGATTCAGTCCAGTTTGAAGCAGTTCCAGGAGTCCATGCGGCGAGACCGCCAGTTCGACTTCATGTATTCGGTGAAGGATCTGGATCTCGACGTCAGCCATGGGCCGATTCTGTACATCGAAGACCTCAATGTCAGCTTCGACGGCTTCAAGGCGATCAATAATCTCAACTTCTACGTCGACGCCGGTGAGCTACGCTGCGTCATTGGCCCCAACGGTGCCGGCAAGACGACCATGATGGACATCATCACCGGCAAGACGCAGCCAGACAGCGGCAGCGCCTTTTTCGGTCAGAAGATCGACCTGCTGCGGCTATCCGAGCCGGAGATCGCCGAGATCGGCATCGGTCGCAAATTCCAAAAGCCGACGGTGTTCGAATATCACAGCGTGTTTGAAAACCTGGAACTGGCCATGGCAGGCGACAAGCGCGTCTTCCCGACCCTGTTCGCCCGGCTCAGCGGCGCCCAGCGCGACCGCATCGATGAGGTGCTCGGCATCATCGGCCTGAAGGAACATGCGAGTCGTGAGGCCGGCGCCTTGTCGCATGGCCAGAAACAATGGCTGGAGATCGGCATGCTGCTGATGCAAGACCCGCATTTGTTGCTGGTCGACGAGCCGGTGGCGGGCATGACCCATCAGGAGATGGACCGCACCGCTGAATTATTGCTGTCGCTACAGGGCAAGCATTCGGTGGTGGTGGTAGAACACGACATGGATTTTGTCCGCTCTATCGCGAAGCGGGTCACCGTCTTGCATCAGGGGTCCGTGCTGGCCGAGGGCAGCATGGACGAGGTGCAAAATGATCCGCGGGTCGTGGAGGTGTATCTTGGTGAGTAGCTTAGAATCCTCGGGCCCCAATCGCTGAGACAGAACTCAAGCCGGCAATCGCCTTAGGCCAAGACTCGCCAGGGCTAAATCGAATGGGCATGAGTACAATGCCAGTTGGCTCCGATACCGAAGGCTGAAAGTCCATGAACGGCCAGCGCCAAACCGACTACGACACCGACTTCTACGCCTGGTCCAAGGAGCAAGCGACCCTGCTGCGCGGCGGTCGTTTCAGCCAACTCGACATTTCCCATTTGGCCGAGGAGATTGAGGACTTGGGCAAGCGCGAGCGTCGGGCGCTGCAGAGCCGGTTGGGCCTGCTGCTCGGCCACCTGCTGAAATGGCGCTATCAAGGCGGTTATCCGCACCGAAAATCCTGGCGGGCGACCATCAACGCACGGCGCCGCTCCATCTCCAAGTTGCTCGATGATAATCCCAGTCTGCGATCGTCGCTCGTCGAGCCGGTAGCCGATGCCTATCTGGACGCGCGCGACCTTGCCGTCGCCGAGACGCCGTTGGACTATGACGCCTTCCCGGCCGATTGTCCCTGGACCCTAGAAGAAATACTCAATGACTATTGGCCCGAGCCCTGCTGACCCCGAAGACACCATGCTGAACATCACCGGTCTCAACCAGTACTACGGCGAGAGTCATACCCTCTGGGACCTTGACATCGATATCGCCGAGGGGCAATGCACCTGCGTCATGGGCCGCAACGGCGTGGGCAAGACGACACTGATGCAGTGCATTATGGGTCTGTTGCCGCTGCGTGGTGGCAGCATGCGGTTCCAGGGCGCCGACATCGCCAAATTGCCCGCCGAACGCCGCGCCGAACTCGGCATCGGCTACGTCCCGCAGGGGCGGCAGATCTTTCCGCTGCTATCGGTCGAGGAAAACCTGCTGATCGGCCTGCCGGCGCGACGCGATGGCAAGAAGCAGATCCCGGCTTTCATCTTCGAGCTGTTTCCGGTACTGAAGGAAATGCTCGGCCGCCGCGGCGGCGACCTCTCCGGCGGCCAGCAACAGCAACTCGCCATCGGCCGCGCGTTGGTCATCGACCCCAAGCTGCTGATCCTCGACGAGCCCACCGAGGGCATTCAGCCCAACATCGTGCACGAGATCGGCGACATCATCCGCCGTCTGGTCGACGACATGGGGCTGACCGTCATCCTCGTGGAGCAAAAGCTCCCCTTCGCGCGCCGCGTTGCTGACACCTTCGTCATACTCGACCGCGGCCGGCTCATGGCCGCGGCGCCGATCGCCGAACTTGGCGACGAACTGATACGGGAATACCTGACGGTTTGAGACTCGCCACGAGCAGCCACATCGATCCCAACTCAGTCCTTTGCGAGTGGCACGAAGCGGTCAACTGCGCCTTCTAGGATTAAGGGAGCCCGGCGCAAAACCCGGCGCTATGGTTGTCGTCCTGCGCGAGGACTTGGTCGATCAGGCCGCCCTGATCCCAGCGGCGCACCCGGAAAAACCGGGTGGCCTCCTCCTTGTCGAGGCTTGACTTGGACCCGCTCCAGGAAATCAACAGGCCATGGCTAATCTGGACCTTCTGCATCAGGCCGATGAGCTGGTCCAGCCTCGGGCGGTCCAGGCGGAACCAGGCGGAATCACCCGATTTTACCTGCATACAAACAGGCGGCTTGCCGAACCCCCCCGGCTCCGGTGCCGCCATAATATCGATGCCCTTGTCCGGACTCTCCGGGCTCAAATAGGCGGTATATCCCCTGGTGCGGAGCACTGCGTCGATCAACTGCGTTAGCGCGGACAACGGCGCGGCTTACTCTTGCTCTCGCACACGGCGGAATACCTCCTGCGCAAGGTGCTCATGTGCCGCCGAGCGGAACTCGGCGTCCGTCATAACCCGCGAGAAGATCTCCTCGTTGCCCTCCATGCGAGCGATGAACAGCTCATCGAGCATGCGATCGAAATAGGCGGCGAAGTTCGCATAGTTGTTGGCGCGGGCCGCCTCGGCGATATGCTCATCCTTCTCCGCCGAGGCCCGGATCTGGTCGAAGAACAGCTGATCCGCCTCGGTGAAGTCGGTGCCGAAGCGCTCGTTGAGGCTGTCGATCAGGCTCGAAAGCGCAACCGGTTCATCCCGCACGCCGCCGGTGCCGAGATCGGTCGGCCCCTTTAAGGGGTAAGCCTCCCCCGGTGCGAGGTCGATGGAACCTTCGGTCATCTGTTGCAGCCGGAAGAACCGCAGCGCCACCTCGTCGTCGAGCACGAAGCCCCGGCCATCTCCCGGTGGCGGCAGCTTCGCCAACAGGTTGCGCACGAAGCTGTAGAGCCGCTCGAGGTCGCTGTCCTGATACGGGATGATCTGCGACAGAAAGGCGTAAAGACTGCGATAGGCCGTCAGCTGGCCGCGAAACGCCTCCCGCTCGTCCTCGTCTCGTTGTGCAAAGCGCTGCACGACGGCATCGAGTACGGCGTTCATTTTTTTGTGATCGCTCGCCGAGTGTTCGCGCTTGTGGCTGTACCAGATCCGGGCGAAGGCGGTCACGTCGGCCGGCGCGAAGATCGTCCACTCCAGCAGGCGATGTTGCAGTTCCGACAGGCGCTGCGGATCGGCGTTCTCGCCCACCGGCGTCGTCTCGTAGTAGGGCTTGAACGCCTGGAAGATGTCATCCGCCTGGTTGGCGAAATCGAGCACGAAGGTGCGCGACTTGCCCGGCGCGATGCGATTTAGCCGCGAGAGGGTCTGCACCGCCTGCACACCGGCGAGGCGCTTGACCACATACATGGTCTGCAACAGGGGTTGGTCGAAGCCCGTCTGATACTTTTCCGCGACCAATAGAACCCGGTAATCGTCGCGCTCGAAGGTCTCGGGCAGCGCGCTCTCGGCAAGTCCGTCGTTCATCGCCACCTCCGTGTAGGACGAACCGGGGTCGTCCGGGTCCTCGACCCTGCCCGAGAAGGCCACCAGCGAGCGAATGCCCTTGTAGCCCTGATGCTTGATGTAACGGTCAAAGGCCAGCTTGTATTTCACGGCCGCGAGGCGCGAGCCGGTGACCACCATCGCCTTCGCGCGTCCGCCCAGTTCGTGCATCACGGTGAGCCGGAAATGCTCGACGATCACGGAGACCACCTGCTCAATGTTGACCGGATGCAGTTCCAGATAGCGCGCCAGCGCCTTCGCGGCCTGCTTGCGCGGCACATCGGGGTCGTCCTCGATCTGCTTGATCAGGCCGAAGAAGCGTTTGTAGGTGGTGTAGTGCGCGAGCACGTCCATGATGAAGCCCTCCTCGATGGCTTGGCGCATGCCGTACTCGTGGAAGGGCGGGGCGCCGGCCGGGCCGGGCTCGTCGAACAGGGCCTTGGTCTTAAACTTGGGCGTGGCCGTGAAGGCGAAGAAGCTCAGGTTGGGCTGCCGCGCGCGCTTGAGCGCATCGCGCAGCACCGCCGCCCTGGCCTCGTCGGAAAGGGCCTCAGTCTCCGCTGGGTCCTCCTCGTCGGACAGCTGCGCGGCAATGGCCGCCTCGATGCCGTGCTGGTTCAGCATGCCCCTCAGCGCCGTCGCGGTCTCCCCGCTCTGGGACGAGTGCGCCTCATCGACGATGACCGCGAAGCGCTTGCCCGCGGTGTCGATGCGCACGCCGCTGCCCTGCCTCTCCAGGGTCGAGAGTGCCTGAGCGATGAAGGGAAACTTCTGGATGGTGGTGATAACGATGGGCGTGCCTTGGGACAGGGCGCGGGCGAGCTGTCGGCTGTCCTCGTCGATCCGCTCCACCACGCCGGTCTTGTGCTCGAACTGGTAGATGGTCTGCTGCAACTGCTGATCGAGCACGCGCCGATCCGTGACCACGACCACCGAGTGAAACACCTTGCCGTCCTCGGCATCGTGCAGGCTCGCCAGCCGGTGCGCGAGCCAGGCGATGGAGTTGGACTTGCCGGAACCGGCCGAGTGCTGGATCAGGTAGTTGTGGCCCGCGCCCCGGGCCTTCGCGTGGGCCACCAGCCGGCGCACCGCGTCGAGCTGGTGATAGCGCGGGAAGATCAGGGTCTCCGTGCGCAGGGTGCGCACACCCTTGGCGGTCTTGACCTGCTTCTCCTTGGTTTCCAGGTGCATGTAGCGTTGCAGGATCTCCAGCAGGCTATCGGCCTCCAGCACCTCATCCCAGAGGTAAAGGGTCTTCCAGTTGCTTTCCGTCGGCGGGTTACCCGCCCCGTGGTTGTTGCCCCGGTTGAAGGGCAGGAACCGGGTCTCCTTGCCCCGGAGCCGGGTCGTCATCCACACCGCGTCCGGGTCCACGGCGAAATGGACCAGGGCGCGCTGCTTGAACGCGAACAACAGATCGCGCTCGTCGCGGTCATGGGCGTACTGCTCCATCGCATCGGCGGCGCGCTGCCCGGTCAGCGGGTTCTTCAGCTCCGCTGTGACGACAGGGATGCCGTTGACGGCTAGGGCGACATCGATGATGCAGCGCCGGTGCTGGCCACCTGGTCGCTTCATCACCGAGGTAAAGCCGACCTGGCGCGCGATGGTCAGCCGGTTCTTCGCGTACTGCTCGGCCGCCTCGGGATTCATGCGGGTGTTCGGCCGGAACCAAGCCATGCGGAAGGTCTTGCCATAGCACTTGAACCCATGGCGCAGGACATGCAGCGTCCCCTTGAGCGCCAGCTCCTTGGCCAGGCCGTCGACCACGGTCGCGGCGGTCTTATCTCCCAGCAGCGCCTCCAGCGCGGCCCACTTGGCCGGCTGGCTTGCCTTCAGGAAGCCGGTGACATCCTCGGGGAAGAGCGCCAGGGCCTCGTCATAGGCGGCCGGGCTGCGCGTCTCATAGCCGCCCGAGCTGGTCAGCCCGGCTTCGATCGCCGCTTCGAAGTCGTGTTCGGTGTGGGCGGGCATCGTTAATCCCTCGCAGGGCTTATCTGGGCCAGGCTTGGTTTTCTCTCGTTTCTCACTCTCGTTCCCAAACTCTGAGACTGTGCAAGTATTCGCCGTAGGTCGGGTTAGCGCAGCGTAACCCGACGATGCGCGACCGAGAGCGGTTGATTGTCGGGTTACGCTATCGCTAACCCGACCTACCGCGGGCTCGATTTCGGCTACGGCACAGCGGTTTTGAGCGGGTTCGAGGAGTACTCTCACAGTCTCAGAGCTTGGGAACCAGAGAAACTCCGGGCAATCGGCCTCAGCCGGCGAGAACTCCTTGGCGACTGTCGTCTTGCCGGCGCCGTTCGGACCGGCGATGAGAAGGACTCGCGGCGTTTCGCGCCTGATTGTCGTTGGCTCCTGGGTCATCGCAGTTCCGGGATTTGGCCGGTGACGGCGGCGGTGATGAGGGCTGAGCGGTACTCTTCTAGAATTGCAACGCTTCTTTCAACCTTTCCGGCACGGTGATTCTCATGACAAAGGCTACGGTCTATGTAGTCAGCAATTTCCCACTGTTCAGCGCTCGGAGGAAGCGCCGTCGTTACTTCCTTTGAGGTTTCCACATTGAAATGAAGCTGCAGCGCACCTTCAGACCCCATGGCGTATTGAACTGTAGCGGCATCGCTATTTAAGAACCATCCAAGGAAGCGCGAAGATGCGTTTTTCGGTTTTCGGATAATCACAAGATCGACGCAATTAGTCCCTTCAAGGTTTGATGTAATTACCGAAGTAGTGCCAGGATCGCCAGTCCGAACCGCGACAAGATCACCCTCGTAAAGCTCGGACTTCAGATGGAGTGCGTGACCCTCCTCGCTGACGTTCCGCGAATCCGTGAAGTCAAAGCCCATCGGCCGAACATTCAATCCTCTAATTGTAAGCACGCCTTCATCCGCATAATAGGCAGCGGGGGTAACAACGATTCCGACGCTCACCTTGGGGCTGACATACTTGAGCCTCTTCACCTCCCAATGCGCCGGGATGTCGCCAAGCCAGTCGATGCCGGAGGGTTTCAGGGGGGCGTCGGGGTTGAGGCCCTTGGTGACGGCGCGGGTGATGAGGGCCTGGCGCTTCTCGGCCAGCCGGTCTAGCAGCGCGCGCTTCTTCTCAATCAGCCCGTCGATCCGCGCCGTCTTCTCATCCAGGAACCGCGCAATCTGCTGCTGTGTTTCGAGCGGCGGAAGCGGTGGCATCCAATCCTTGATGAAGCCTTCATCAATCCGCTTCTGACCTCCGGCCCCATACATCTCTGACTCGCCGAGCTTTCGGAAATCCTCGGCAATCGACAGGTAGAAAAGAAAGCGCCGGTCAATACTTGGCTCCGGTCGGACAATGTGCAATTCAGTCGTCCCGAATCCGACACCGTTGGTAAGCCCCTCGGCTAGCGCGCCTTTTCCATTCTCGAAGCAAGGCGTGATCTTCGCGATACAAACGTCACCATCCGCGAAGTACGTGTAACCGTTGTATACCTCTGCCAGCTCCCGTACCTCGTCGAGGTTGAGGCCCCCATACTCGCCGACAGCATCCATCGGGAGGAACGAGACGAGTTCGTCAGGCTCCATGTCGAGGGAAGACTTCTTGGGGTTCAAATGCACGTCAAATCGAAGACGGCGGCGCGTCCAACCTTCTGGCAGTTCCCCACACGCGGCACCGGCCTTCTCTGCCGAGGTCATGCCACCGGCCCCTTCCGCAGCCCCGCGATCTCCCCTTCGAGCGAGCTGATGTCCGCCTCAATCTCATTGAGCGGACGCAGGGGCTTGTGGACGCAGAAAAGCCGTTGGCCCAGGTTCTCGTAGCCGACCGTTGTCATGACTCGTCTCCGTCATTCTTGCCCTTGCGTCCCGCCCGCTTACCCGGCTGCCTCCGCTCGGCGCCCAGCAGCTTCGCCGATGCCTTCAGGTCGTCGATGTAGCGCGCCTCGGCCTCGGCCTCGGCTTGGCTTCGACGACGCTCGGCGAAGGCGTCGTATTGGCGGTTGGCGTGCTCGATGGCGTCCTGATGGCGGATGCTGCCGGCGCCTTCGAGCACGGGCAGCTCGGTGTTGTGCAGGAATTTGTCCAGAAAGACCTCCCAGTCGGCCATGCGGATGTCCTGCCGGCGCTGGGCGCGGAACTCGGCTTGATCGAGGAACATGACGGTGATGCGGTTGAGGGTGTCGATCTCTTGGCTGTCGAGGTAGTTCTTGGCGGTGCCGACATCGCGCTTTTGCACCTGCCGGCCCTTCCAGCTGGTTGCGCCCATGTTGGCCTTGCTCGCATCGGCGCGTTGGCGGACGATCTCGGCCGCGGTCAGGCCGGTGGCGGCGAAGTGCATCTTGTTCTGCATGGTGGCGAAGAAGCGGTTGGTCTCGCGTTCTTCCTCGCGGTAGACGATGGCGATGATCATCTCCAGGTTGTAGTGGTCGACGAGGCGCTCTACCTGCCGGCTACCCTCGGGTTGAACTATTCGATACTTTCGAATCCTTGCCCGCGGGGCCAGCTCGCCATCGGCATAGATGCCCTTGATGTGGTGGTTGATGGTGTTGACGCCGACCTGGTAGAGCGCGGCGAGCAGCTTCTGCGTCAGCCAGACGGTCTCGCCTTCGAGCAGGACGCGAATGGGCGCCGCGGCCTCGTCGGCACGGTAGATCAGCAGATTGCCGTCGGGGGTCTTGGCGTGCTGCTCGCTCATGGGATCAACCCCTTCAACAGCCCCGCGATCTCGCCTTCCAGCTTGGCGATGTCCGCCTCGATCTCGTCGAGCGGACGCGGCGGCTTGTAGACGTAGAAATGCCGGTTGATCGGGATCTCGTAGCCGATCTTGGTCTTGTCGTAGTCGACCCAGGCGTCGGGCACATGGGGTAGCACCTCGCGGGCGATGTAGGCGTCGATGTCGTCCCGAAAGGCGACGATCAGCCGGTCGTTGGGCTTGTCGGGGCCGAAGTCCATCGGCAGCGGCAGCGTGGTGCCGGGCGGGAGCGGGATGTTCTCGGTGTCGCGCAGCTCGCTGTCGGGCTCCGGGCGGCCCTTGGCGTCGCGGCAGATCGCGGCATCCGGGTCGCGCTCGCCGAGGGCGGCGAAGATGGCCTTCTTGAGTGGGGCGGGGAGTTTGATGCCGGCCTGCTGTGCGGCTTGGGTCAGCTCGGCGTCGAAGGCGGCGCGATCGCTGTAGCGGCCGTTGCCTTGGAGGGTCGCGAGCAGGGCGCGGATGGCGTCCTGTTGCTCGCGGCCTGCCGCTTCATCCTGCGCGACCTGGGCCTTGTCCTTGCGCTTTTTGGAGACGGCGAGGTTGGCGAAGGCCTTCTGGTCGTCGAGCCTGTCGATGCGCCCGGGGGTCGCCTCGAAGTGCATGCGCAGCGGGCGCTCGACGCTGACCTTGAGAAAGCCGAACTCCCGATTCTCGAAGATGCGCGAGATGACGCGGTCCTCGGTCTCGCCGTTGACCTGGAACTGAATCTCGGCGGGGGCGGTTTCGCCGTCCCGGTCGTTGCCGTAGACGCAGGTGAGCGCGTGGATCTGGTCCTCGGCGATCTCGTTGCGCTTGTTGTTGAGGCTCTTCTTCATCTTCCGGTAAAAGCGGGTGCCGTCGATGAGCTGCACCCGCCCGCGGCGCTCGGGCGGCTTGCGGTTGGTCACCAGCCAGATGTAGGTGAAGATGCCGGTGTTGTAGAAGAGCTGGTCGGGCAGGGCGACGATGGCGTCGAGCCAGTCGCGCTCGATGATCCAGCGGCGGATGTTGGAGGGCCCGGAGCCGGCGTCGCCGGAGAACAGCGGCGAGCCGTTGAAGACGATGGCGATCTTGGAGCCAGGCTGGTCCTCGTCTCCGTCGGCATGGGGGTGCATCTTGGAGATCATGTGCTGTAGGAACAGCAGCGAGCCGTCGTTGATGGCCGGCAGGCCGGCGCCGAAGCGGCCCGCCAGCCCCAGGGTGCTGTGCTCGTGCTCGACCTGGGTCTTCTGGTCCTTCCACTCGACGCCGAAGGGCGGGTTGGCGAGCATGTAGTGGAAGCGCTTGCCCTGGAATCCGTCGCGGGTCTTGCCGTCGCCCAGGGTGTCGCCGAGGACGATGCTGCCGGTGTCCTCGTCCTTGATGAGCATGTCCGCGCAGCAGATGGCCCAGGACTCGTCGTTATACTCCTGGCCGTGCAAGGCGAGCTCGGCGCGCGCGTTCTGCGACAGGATCAGCTTCTCGGACTCGGACAGCATGCCGCCGGTACCGCAGGCCGGGTCGTAGATGGTGCGGTAGATGCCGGGGCGGTAGACGTCCTGCTCGCCGGTGTAGACGAGGTTGGCCATCAGGCGGATGACCTCGCGCGGGGTGAAGTGATCGCCGGCCTCCTCGTTGGCCTGCTCATTGAAGCGCATCACCAAATGCTCAAACAGGTAACCCATCTGCAGGTTGTCGATCCGGTCGGGATGGAGATCGACATCCGCCATTGCCTTGACGATGGTGAAGAGCCGGTTGCTGGCGTCGAGCTTTTCGATCTGATCGGCGAATTTGAAGCGCTCGAAGATGCTCCGGGCGGTCGGCGAGAAGCCGTTGATGTAGGAAACCAGATTCGGCGCGATGTTCTCCGCGTCGTCGAGCAGGCGGGCGAAGCTGTAGGGGCTGACGTTGTAGAGCGGGTGCTTGCGCTTGGGATCGGCGGCCTTGCCGAGCAGGCGATCCATGGCCGCTTCCGGCATCCGTTGGGCCTCAAGCTTCTCCCGCTGCTTCAGCACGGCATCCTTGGTTGGTTCGAGGAGACAGTCGAGCCGGCGCAAGACGACCACGGGGAGCATCACCAGGCGGTACTGAGGTGGTCGGTAGGGGCCCCTCAGCCGGTTTGCGATCTCCCAGATCTTTCCTTTCAGCTCTTCGTGCGTCTGCGCGTTCAACGGCGGCCGTCCTTGTTTTTGACTCCAGCCTCGGCCGCCTCCATGCGGTTTTCGGTCGGCTTCTTGCTCACCGCTTGTCCGCCCCGGTCTTGGGCCTTGGCTGTTTGCTGGGGATGCCGTTACGCCCGCGGTGATCCCGGATCAGCACCTCGACCCTGTTGGCGATGGGGCGGTGCTCCTGCTGCGCGGCGGTGTGCAGCGCCTCCTTCAGGGCGGGGTCGGTACGGAAAGTCAGCGTGGCGATCTTGGTTCTGGGCATGACGGCCTTCGGCGGCTCGCTGCAAATGGACCGTTAAGGTACTGCACAATCGCATAGAGTCCAAGGAATTGTTCCCGCCTCAACGGGTAAGCGGAGATGGCACGCGACTTCTCGCCCATCAGCTTTTTTCACCGCCCGCAGGTTCAGGATCAGCTATCTCCCGACCACCTGATTCGTAGCCAGGTAACAACACTGACTAGGATTTGCGGTGTATGACCGAAGAACGCCTGTAGACAGGGGATTAGGTGTTCGCCCTGTGCTATGCTTTTTTGCCGAGTCGCTACATGATGGAAACTCAAGCGAACCATCGACGGTCGGCCGCGCGGCGACCGCTGAGCCTTGCCGGCGCTACATCCGCGACGCTGAAGCCCCGAACCTGTCCGGTCGGCAACCAGCGGCGGCGAACGGCTGACCATCAACGCAAGACCCGAGACCATGACCGAGAACACCGAGAACCTTGTGCTCGAGCACCTGCGCGCGATTCGCGCCGACGTTGGCGACATGAAGCAGCGACTCGACCGCGTGGACCTGCGGCTGTCCGTCATTGAGCAGACTATCGGCAGTCTGTACGCCCTTTCCGCCAGCGACCGCGAGCACATGCAAAGTCTGACTAAGCGAGGGACACCGGGTCGGACCACTCCAACCCATTGCAATATCAGCAATAATTTGCACCAGCATAGTCATCCAGAAGCTTAGCGGGCCGTTTTCGGCCCAAAATCAGCCGGTCTAACCCAGTACCTCGCGATGCCCGGAGCCAGATGACACCAGATCCCGGGACAGGTCTCGGACATTTCGCACCGCTGCCACAAGCAGGAATTCAATCGGCGCAAAGGCCGCAAGGGTGCAGTTGGCAGCGAAGCGTTCGTGTCGCGAATCCGTCGGGCACTGGGATCGGAGCACAACAACAGGACAGAAGCCGGGAACGAATCGCTTTACGTGTTGCGGGAGCCCCGAGCACCTTATAAGCCCGTTTCCATGGCGGAAAACCGCCGTCTAAGGGGAAAAAACGGCTGCTATTGAGATGATACCGTTTCATATTCAATGGGTTGCCGTGGTCCGACCACAAGCCCAATACCGACCACAAGCCCACACCACAAGCCCACAAGCCGCGCCATGGTGCTGGCGCGAAGCGGCAAGGATGGCACCTGGTCTCAGCTCGGTCTGACCCCTCCGGAGTACGAGCGCGTGGTCCGGGAAATCCTCAGCCGCGCGGACCGCTGGCGCCCGCGAGAGACCGACAACGCCGAGCGCATGGATTGGTTCGTGGCGCTGCTCGGCCATGCCGACCCTCGACCGCACGAGCTGGCGTACCTGGAGATCGGTCGCGCGCCCTACGCCGAGATCCGCGGGCTCGCCCGTCGCATCCCCCGGCGGGGACCCTTAGAGGCGATGCTTGTGGAGCCCCGATACCTGGAATGGCGCAGCCTCGCGATCCTGATGCTGGGCGAATCCGACCGGCAAGCCGATCGGCTACGGGTGCGTGCTGCCGTGAGCCAAAAGGCGCGTTTGCGCAGCAACCTGAAGCTCGCCGCCTGGGCCACCGCGCTGCTGGCGCTGGACGGCGAGGACGGCATGCGCCGGCTGCGGATGCTCTATCTAGCCGACGACCGCCGCGAGCGCGAGGAGCTCGAGGCCGTGATCCACGCGGTCTCGGTCTACACGGCCGCCGAGCCGGTGCGGCGCGACCAGGCAGCCGAGTTCTATCGGCGCTAGTTGGAGCGGCACCCCAACATGGCGCCGCAGCTGGTGCATGATCTGATTGCCTGGAAGCGCTGGGATTTCGTCGCGCCCGTGCAGCAGGCGCGGGCCGGTCTGGGCGATGATCCGCTCGCGGCCTATGTGCTCGGCTTGTACCTACGATCGGCCGGTGAGCGATCCGATCAGCTCCCGGCTGTGCCTGTTTCCGATGCTGATGGCGCTCGGCGGCTTCGCCGGGCTGATGGGCTGGAACCTGCCGGCCATCGAGGTCGGCATCGCGTTGTCGGCGGTGGTGCTGGGAGCGCTGATTCTGGGTCAGGTGCGATTGCCGCTGGCCATCGCCGTGTTGATCGTCGCCTTCTTCGCGGTCTTCCACGGCCACGCCCACGGCACCGAGATGATTTCAGGCGCCAACGCGATGCTCTACAGCATCGGCTTCGTCATCGCCACCGGCCTGCTGCACGCGGCGGGCATTGCCCTGGGCTTGATCCATCGCTGGGACACCGGGCGCGTGATCCTGCGCACCGCCGGCTCCGTGGTGCTGGCCGGCGGCCTGTTCTTCCTCTGGGGTGCGCTGGGCTGATGGCGGACCGCACCGCACCGGCGCGAGCGCATCAAGCGCCCCGGCCGCCGGCGTCGATGCCGCGGGCATGGGCGCCGGCGGCGATGGTCGCAGCATTGCTCTCCGTCGGGCCCGGCGTTGCCCAGGCACATCTCGTCACCTCCGGACTCGGCCCGTTCTACGACGGCGCGCTGCATCTGCTGCTCTCTCCGGGAGACCTGCTGGGTGTGCTGGCGCTCGCGCTGCTGGCGGGCCTGCGCGGGCCGGCGGCCGGTCGGCTCGCGGTCATGGCCCTGCCCAGCGCCTGGCTGCTTGCGGGAATGGTCGGCCTGGCGGTGCCGATGGTGCTCGAACCGTCATGGCCAGGTGCGCTCTCCTATCTGCTGGCCGGTGTGCTGTTGGCGGCAAACCTCCCGCTGCCGCCCTGGGTCGTCGGCGCCTTGGCCGCGGGCTACGGCGCGCTGCACGGACTCCTGAACGGCTCAGCACTCGCCGCCATCGGTGCCGGCTGGCCGGAGTTGCTCGGCATCGTCACCACGGTGCTGTTGCTGACGTTGCTGATCAGCGCCGCGGTCGTGCCGCTGCGTGCCGAATGGGGCCAGATCGTCCTGCGCGTCATCGGCAGCTGGGTCGCTGCGATCGGGTTGCTGGCGCTGGGCTGGACGCTCCACAGCGCGGCGTGAGCATAGCTGGTAGCTAGGATGCGGCGAGGGACGATCCGCACTCTACGCGCGCGGAACCTACCCAGCAGGCCTCAGGCGATTTCTATCAACTTTCCTACCAGCTGACTTGTCTTGACACCCACCTTCGGCGTCGGGCTGTTGGTCGTAGAGCGCGCTATGCTCCCAACAGCCCGACCTGAAGGCGAACCTCAATCCGGCCTCGTCCGGTATAAAAGCTTCCGGCAATCGCCTAAGCCCGGATGATCCAGACGCTCGGAGTTCTTACCCCTTTTCCGATCGCCCACGTCGTCAACCCGGTACTCTGTGCCTTCATGGTGTCCGCGGCCGGCACCGCCCAACCTTCGCGCTCGAACGCCTGGAACCGATCGATGCCGAACGCGCCGTTTATCGCCTGCACGCCTGTTCAGACAGTGGCCAGCGCAATGGCACTCCGGTGCTAACGCTCACGCTACTGGAGCTGATCGACCATCTCGCGGAACGGGTTGTTCACAGATTGGCCGCCGCCCAGGCGGCATCGCCCTCGCTGCCATGGCGTGCTCGCGCCAAACGCCCCGCTGCGCTCGGCTGCCATCGCCTTCGTCACCGAGGCCGCCCCAGTGCAGCGGATCCTCGCACCTATCGGCGAGCCCAACGAACCTCCGCCGATTGCCCCGGCGCGCCCGGTGCAACGCTCACCTCGGCACTCCTCGATCGGCTTCTCCATCACGCCGAAACGATCGTCATCGAGGGTCAGAGCTACCGCATGAAGGACCGCATCGAGCCCTGGGCACCGCGCGCCTCCAGGTGGCGACGGCGCGTCCGTCTTACCTCCTCAATTTCAAAGCGGCTGTCTACCTGCAGCATGACGTCGGCGGTAACACTGGGTCCAGATACGGAAGGATGACCCCAAGGAGATTCTTCGGGCGTCCAGAGATGCCGATAAGATCACCGATTATGTGCTTGGATTGGAGAAGGAGCGGGCACCGACGAATGTCGAGAAGCCCCCGCGGATCGGGCACCCTTCAGCGCGCGAGGTGCCCCGGAAGGTGCTCAATCGGGCGTCCGCGTCTGATCGGGGGCGTTGAGGGCAGTCGTATACTTTGACGCCACGGCGCCTAGGCTTGCCAAATTTTGCCATTGGCGCTAACTTGCCAGCATGAGCACCATGAACATCTCCCTACCAGACTCGCTCAAGTCCTATGTCGATGAGCAGGTTGCCGGACGCGGTTTCGGCACCAGCAGCGAGTACATGCGCGACCTGATTCGCCGGGATCGGGATCGGCGACGTTTGCGCGGACTCCTGCTGGACGGAGCCAACTCCCAGCCCGCCGGCGTTGCGGATGCTGCATACTTCGATGGCCTGCGCGCGCGGGTGCACAAGGGCCGCGAGAGTTGACTGAGAAGCCGGTCGTCCCGCGAAAGGGCGCGACTCGCGATGTCGACGAGATCATCGACTACTACTTGAAGACCAGCCCGGAAGCGATCGCCATTGGCTTTGTCGATCGGCTGGAATCGGCCTATGCCCAGATCGGCCTGAACCCTGCGATCGGTTCACCGCGATACGCCTACGAGCTTGAGTTGCCGGGTTTGCGATCCTGGCCGCTCAAGGGTTACCCGTACTTGATTTTTTACCTCGAACGCGACGATTACATCGATGTTTGGCGCATCCTTCACATTAGCCGGGATATCCCTCGATGGATGCGAGAGCCGGATGGGTCGGAGTGACACTGACCTGAATGTTTCTGAGGCGCGGAGTCGATTTGCGGTACCTTCCGCCCCGTCGAAGACGAGCTGAAGCGTGAGGCATTTCTTATCTGAAATCGCCGCGCTCTGATATCGAGTGTCGAAATGGATATAGAGGTTTAGAAATGGTTGTTTTTGTATGTAAAAATGGATCATGCTCAAGACATCCACTTTGCAGATCACGCCGGAGATGCTCGCTCTCGTTGCCAAGATCGACGAGTTCAAGGGCGCTTGGCGCGCCCTGGGAACCCTGGCGCCGGAGCGTCTGTCGGCCCTGCGCCGGATCGCGACCATCGAGGGCATCGGCTCCTCGACCCGCATCGAAGGTAGCCGGCTGTCGGACCGCGAGCTCGAGCATCTGCTCTCGAATCTGGAGATCCATCCCTTCCAAGACGGCAACGGGCGTCTGAGCCGTGTGTTGACCACGCTGCTCTTGCTGCGAGCAGGCTATGCCTATGTGCCCTTCAGCTCTCTGGAGAGCGTCATTGAGCAGAGTAAGGAGAGGGAAAATAGGAAAGGGAAAAACAGGGACAGACCAGAATGGCACTAAGATAAGCGCAAGCGCTTGAAAAAGCTTGGGGTAGGCTGGCCAGGATGGTACGGTGGAATCACCAAACCACACCGACCACCTGAGGAGCCAGCCTTCATGCATGCTACCCATCGTCCGGCCTTGGAGCAACAGAAACAGATTCAGCGCCGCACCGAGGATACCGACTCATACGCTTTCTTCAACCTGTTGACCAATGCCCGCCTGTTCGACACGGTAGAAGAACTGCTGCCGGAGCATCGCGAACGGCCCCCTGATCACAAACTCGGCCGCCGACGGAGACCTTGTCGATGTTTCTGGCGCAGGTACTTTGAGCCGACGGCAGCTGCCAACAGGCGGTCGATGAGGCCGTGAGTCAGCGTATCGTCGACGGTTTGCCCCGCTGCGCTGCGAGCACGAGCGCATACTGCCAGGCGCGCGGACGCTTGCCGACGGAGATGATCTCGGAGTTGGCACGGCAGGTCGGCGGCATGATCGGCGGCATGATCGGCACAGGCGCACCGCGCTGGTGGCATTTCTGGAATCGCCCGGTGCGCTTGGTCGATGGGGCGACCGCGACCATGGCGGACACGGCGGAGAACTAAGCCGTCTATCCACAGCCGAGCAGCCAGAAGCCCGGCTTGGGACAATCCGGTCTGCCGCATGGTGACACTGATTTGCCTGCGATCATTTGGTGGTGTTAGAGAAACCGTCGAGGCGACCGGAATGGATGACGCCCGAGGAGTACGCCCAAGCCCCGGCAACGCTGAAGGTGCGCGAGTGCCCGAGCGGCTCTTGTTGGGCCGGAGGAAAGATCATGGTCACCACCTTCCTGGATGCCAAAGCGGCCCCGAAGAAAAAGCTGAAGGCGCTCTACCTGCGCCGCTGGAACCTGGAACTGGATCTGCGCAACATCAAGACCACCCTCGGTATGGCCCGGCTGCGTAGCAAGACACCGGAGATGGCCCGCAAGGAACTGTGGGTCTATCGACTGGCCTACAATCTGATCCGCTTGCTGATGGCCCAAGCCGCCTTGCTGGCCGATCAAGTCCCTAGGCAGTTGAGCTTCAAGCATACCGTGCAGGTTTGGCTATCCTGGCAGCAGCGCGGCGCCGCAACCTCCGATGGTGTCTGCCTGCTTGCCGTACTGAGTCTGATTGCCGAGCCGCGCGTCGGTCCGCGA
>JGI12109J20283_10014042_pt1 | contig 35710 bp, 37 predicted proteins | sample ElkSlonscriptome_12_FD_20283 | JGI IMG/M metagenome (IMG submission 20283)
GGCGGGCGCCGCCTTCGACGAGCTGGAGGCGCTGGCGAACCGAACCGCGACGCTGGAACGCACCGCTGGCGAGGGCAGCGGCGACCGGCCCCCGGTGGTCGGCCACGCCCGTACCGGCGCGATCATCGCCGCGGTTTGGGATGCCGCCCGTCCGCTCGCCAAGCGGCTCAGGCTGTCGGCAGTGCCGGGTAGCCGCAAGAACATCCGCCCGCTGGCGGACCTCTACGCCATGCCCAAGTAGGAGAAGTGACATGACCCTGTTCGAGAAGACCGTCGGCCGGACCCGCGAGCCCCTGCTGGACGCGATCCTTATGGTCCACGATGAGGCGCCCAACGCCGAGAAGCGTAGCTGGGGGCTGCTCGCCAAGGCTGCCGAGGACATCGCTTCGGCCGAGACCGAGGGGGAGGTTGACCTCCAGCCTCTCGCCGGCGCGCTGGCCGACGCTGCCCGCAGGCGCCGGGAGGCGATGGTCACGAACGTGCTGAACGCCGACAGCGCCATGACCCGCACCGCCGCCGAGGACGCGGTGGAGGCCACCGACATCGGCTCGACGCTCGCTGACATCCTGGACATGGCAGAACGCATCGAGACCGCCGCGCCGAGCCTGAGCAAGGCCCTGGACGAGCGCCTGGCGCAGAAGGCCTCAGAGCGTGAGCTCATCGAGCGCGCTAAGCGGCTCCAGCTCGAGAGGGCCAGGGCCGGCACGCCCGTGTCGTTGGTCAGCGCCATCGAGATCGCGAAGGCCGAGATCGGCGCATAAGGCCGAAGCCCGTTCGTTAACACTGGTTTGAAGTCCTGTCCCCTGCTGGGACTGCGACTCTAATAATTGGCTACTTCGGCGCCTGTATCCTCTCCTTGTCTCGTGCCCGCGAACTCAGCGGGTTTTGACACAGGAGAACTAAAGTGAACGAAGAGAATAAGACATCAAGCGTGGTGTTGATCGAGAGTGATACTGGACACTCGCTGTCCGTTGATCGGCTCCGGTCAGCTGCATCCAACGTCCGTGAAGAGCTCGGCTATCGGCGTCCTCACGTAAGGGCGGCAATGGACCTTGCCGAACTGCTGGCCGATGACCCCAACCTGACATCGAATCCCGGAAACGCGCTTAGGGCATATGCCCTGGCTTCAACGATCCTGGTTGGCACCGCGCGGCGCTTCTCTCGTACCGTAAGCGATAGCGTGGAGACGTACGAAGCCCGTGAGCTTCTTGTGCGTGCGACACAGGCTGCCGGAGTGCGTCGGCGGATCTGTTAATCGGTGTTGGTTCGGCGGCGCATTACTGCGCCGTCGACCAATCCACTTAGACGCGCTCATTTTTTGTCAGGCCGCCTCTGTGGCTGACTGTTTCATGAAGGTCATGAGGTGGTCACCAATGGCCTTGCCTAGCAGCGGCGGCACGGCGTTGCCTACCTGAACGTACTGTTCGGTCTTTGATCCCTCGAACTCGAACCAGTCTGGAAACGACTGAAGGCGCGCCGCCTCTCGAACAGAGATTGCCCTGTCCTGCTCGGGGTGGATGTACGCGCCCCAGTGGATGTCACACTTGGTCAGGACCGTGCAGGCCTGCCCGTCCCACGTCATGCGACCGTAGCGCTTCGTATGGTCGCTCCGCTTGGCCCTCTTCATGCCCGCCGGCAACAGCTCGACCGGGATGTCGCGCCAGCTCCCGCCCGGGGGGATGTGGACCATCCGGTCGAGATTGACTGACCCGAGCTTCGGCGCGGCGTGATTGGTGACCTCGGTCCGGTTGCCGCGCAGTAGGCGCTGGAACTCAGACCTCGGCTCGGTGGCGTAGTGTACCGCTCCCGGATCCTCTCCGTTCCGCAAAGCTGGAAGATCGGAGATCGCGTCCCCGATCGTAACGAGCGGCTCAAGCCCGGGCTCGCGACCGTGGGAGGGCGCAGGGTGCGAGATCGGTAGGCCGACCCTGTTGCCGATGAAAACCACACGCCGACGTTCCTGCGGAACGCCGAACTCCTCGGCGCGCAGCAGCTGCTCCTCGACTTCGTAACCAATCGCCCGAAGCTCGGTCTTGATGGCGCGTACCGCCTCGCCACCGCCGATCGAGTAGATGCCGGCCACGTTCTCCATGACGATCCACTCAGGCCGCAAACCGTCCACGATGCGAAGATACTCCCTAAACAGCGTGGCTCGGGCGTCGTGCATTCCGCGCTGGTGGTTGTAGACCGAGTAAGCCTGGCATGGCGGCCCCCCGACCAGGACCGTCAGTTCGCCGCGCTGCAAGTCGGTCACCTCAAGCAACCGATCGACGGTCAGCTCCTCGATCGGCCCGGGGATGAACTCGGCGTGAGGGTGAGTCCGCGCGAAAGTCCGCCCCGCCGCAGGGAAGCAGTCGTTTCCCGCTAGCACCTTGAATCCGGCCATCTCCAAGCCTGCCGAGAGGCCGCCGGCGCCACAGAACAGGTCGATCGCTGTGTTCGTCATGTGTTCGGCTCTTGCTACTTTGTTCTGCTTTTGTGCCGCCATAACAAACCATGAATCCTACGACAATGCGTCAGTTGCCGGTTTTCAGACGAATTCTATCCTCGAACTCGTCCAGCGAAACCGGCTCGCCACCGGTCAGGCCCTCGATCGCGCTCTCGAGCGTGACATAGTGCTCTTCAACCACCTTCGATCTGGAAAAGCGGACTGCCCGCAACCTCAACGAAGTCCACAACACACCAGACTATGTCTGCGTTCGAGACGTGCGGCGCGGTGCGCATCTCACCCATCGAGCGGAAGAACGGCAGGTCGACCACCACCACCATCTTCTTACCCCACCTGCGGAGCGTCGGCACCTTGATCTGGAGCTGCGGCATCAAGCGCTTCGGGCCACTACTCCGGTAGTCCGGTCGGCGAACTCTTTGGGCCATGGACAGCTTTCCTTGGGTCTTTTCGAGGTGCCGGAACTCGATGGCCATCTCCTTGCCTGAGAAATAGACAGCCTGCACCTCGACAGCCGCCCAGTCTGCTGCCTCATCTCCGCCGACTAGGATCATATCGATGCGGCCCACGTCCTCACCTGCTGCGCTGTCGAGGTTGCCAGTCGACTCCAGAAAGCCCACCTCGGCGGCCTGCTCCGGATCCGCATCGTCCAGTAGGGCCTCACCCACGTGCTTGAAGACGATGTCGCCCTGGTGGAACCTATATGGGCAGAGCGCGCGTAGCAGGCCCTTCTCTCCTTCGACCGGTTGAACGGTCCCGTCAGCATCGGAATACAGGCGCAGCGAGCACACGCCGCCGGGCTTGGTGCAGGTCGGGTGGGCAGTGTCAGTCCTGAAGGGGCAGGGGCGCTCTTTCTTTTTTTGATCTGCTAGTTTCTCGCGCAGGACCTCAAGCCGCTTTGCTTCGCTTGCACTAAGCCCAGAGGACAGCAGCTTTGCCTCGAGATCGCCAAGCCTCTTGGCTTCCTGTTTGCTAATGGCGGCGCCGCCCACCTTGTGGCCTGACATCTGGAGACGCTCTTGATCGGAAAGACTCAAAAACGGTCGCCCGTACCACTCGCCAATATGAAACCGCTCCACCCGCGTCGCTCCCCGCTTCTGCGCGACGACTCAGGCCAGCTGGGCTCGTGAAAGTCAAGGCAAGCAGATCATCGGCTTTTCCTGGAAAGAAATAACGGCCGCTTTCCGCTTGACGGCCTGCTTCATAGGGGGAGCCAGTGCTTCGCTGGCGGACCATAAGACGAAGGAGAACGAGAGTGCTTAGAAAGATCGAACTAGTAGCAGCAGCCCAGATGCTCGGCATCACCAATGCGCGTGAGATTGCTGAAAAGATCGGGTGCAGCGCGGAAACAGTAGCCTCTTACCAGAGCGCACTCAACAAGAGCGGCGATGATACCGAACTGGCGAGGGCCTCGATCAACGCGGCTAGCAACCGCTGGCAGAGGAAGCAGTACCACGAGAATCCGGCCTACCGGCACCGCCGCCGTGACCAGTCTCGGGCATGCCGCCAGCGGAAGAAGGCGGCTTGATCCGAAGCAGTCGGTAAAATCTGAAGCGTGTGTCGGGCCTATTTTGGGCCTGGCACTCGCCTCGATAAGGGTCGCCTTCTTCAAGTCCTCCAAAAAGAGCAACGTTTACAATGGTGCGGGTGGCGGGACTCGAACCCGCACGAGCAAAGCTCAGGGGATTTTAAGTCCCCGGCGTCTACCATTCCGCCACACCCGCTTGGCGCCTCCGTTAGCCACTGTGCGGCGGCGCGACAATACGCGCTTTGATTGCAGGACTTGCCTCCTGCCTGCGGGGCCTGCATTTGCAAACACAGATACACAGGCGCGAACAGACAAAGGGTCCAGACCATGGCAGGCGAGAGTGCGAAAGAGATTGTCGAGACAATCCAGCCTGCCATCACTTTGCTGGGCCTGGGTATCGGCGCGGCTTTGGTCAGCCGTGCGTGTCGGCTTGATCCGATTGTCGGATATCTCGGACTTGGCCTTGCATTGTCAGCGCTGGGCTTTGCTGACGATTTCAGCGGGCCGATAGTTGCCACCATGGCCGAGGCCGGGGTCATGTTTTTGCTTTTCAATCTTGGTTTGCATTTCTCGCTCGGGAAGATCTGGTCAGAGCGCGGCAACATTTTCGGCTTCGGCAGTTTGCAAATGCTCGTCGCTGGCGGATCATTCGCGCTGTTATTCTACCTCCTGGGTCTGCCGCCTGCCTTTGCTGTCATCGGCGGTTTCGCGATGGGCCTATCCTCCACGGCAGTCGTTATTGGCCTGGTGCGCGAGAGAAATCAGGAGGACTGCCCGGTCGGCCGCGCCGCGCAGTCCATTCTCATCTTTCAGGATATCGCTGCGATCCTGTTGCTGGTCGCCGCCGGAGCGCTGGCGGGAAGTGGTAACATCGCGCCAGCTTTGGGCATGGCCGGGCTAAAGGCGCTGGCCGCCTTTGGCGTGGCGGTGATTTTTGCGCGGTATCTGACCGGGCCACTGTTCCGCCTGATCGCGCGGGCAGGCAGCAGCGAGGTCTATACCGCGACGGCCCTGTTCATCGCGCTGGCCGCCGGTTGGGCAACGGGGATTATCGGACTATCGCTCACTTTGGGTGCCTTTCTGGGCGGGATGGCGGTGGCCGATTCGCGTTATCGGATTATGGTCCAGACAGAGATTGACGCTTTTCGAGGGCTCTTTCTCAGCTTCTTCTTCATCTCGGTCGGGCTCAGTATTGATCCTGCGATTCTGGCGGAAAACTGGTTCACAGTCGTTCTGGCTGCGGCTGCTCTGATTACCCTCAAATGTGCCCTGAATGTCGCGGCAGGGCTTGCCAATCGCTGGTCTGTGCCGGGCTCTATCCAGTTGGGCTTTCTTTTGGGTCAGGGGAGCGAGTTTGCGCTTGTACTGTTTGCGATGCCCGCGGTGGCCGGTCTGGTGGAGCCGCGCCTGATTTCGATCATCGTGACCGCTATCGCCATCAGCCTCGCGGCTACGCCGTTTATCTCCAATATCGGTCGCAAACTGGCAGGAAAGCTGCGCGCTGGACCTCCCGACGAGAAAATGGCCGGAGACGATGCGCCAGTCGTGATCATCGGACTGGGAGATGTGGGGCGCGCGGTCGCCGACGCCCTGAGCTACAATGACATCGGCTATTTGGGACTGGAGAATCGCGTTTCCGCCTTTGAGACCGCGCTGGCCGATGGGTATCATGTGCATCAAGCCAATCCAGGCGACCCGCGCAGTTGGGATGCAGTGGGCATGACTAGCCGTGATGTAGTGGTGATCGCGACAGGCAATGTCCAGGTTTCGCGCGAGTTGACGCCGCTGGTAGAAGAGCGCCTGCCGGATATTGCGCGGATCATCGCAGTGCCAAGCGCGAACGACCTGGAAGAGTTCGACGCCATGGGCATGACGCCCGTCGATATGAGCACGTCAGGCGGGACCGAGCGGATCGTGGACGCGGTGTTCGCCGCGTTGGACAAGGAACGGCGCCTGCCGGCTACCGATCGGACAAAGGATGAGGGCGTAGCGCTTGAATACGCCTAAGCGCCGATGCCGGATAGCGGCAGACCTTCAGACCTGAGTGCTAGCCTTTGTTCAGGCGCTCGCGGATTTCCTTGCCCGCCTTGAAATAGGGCACTTTCTTGGCGGGGACGCTGACCGCCTCGCCCGTGCGCGGATTGCGCCCGGTGCGCGCTTCGCGCTCGCGGGTGGAAAACGCACCAAAGCCGCGCAGTTCAACCCGCCCGCCCTCGGCCAGCCGTTTCGAGATTTCATCAAAGAAAATATCGACAACCTGCTCGATTTCCTCGGCGCGGAGTTCTGGATTGTCTTTGTGCAGTTCCGCTAGCAATTCGGATCTGATCATGCCGATCTCCTGCTCATGGAGTTGCCCCCTGAGCCTTGTTATTTTCAAGCGGTAAGCCCGCTCTGCTGTAAAGGCGACTTCGCCCCCGAAGCGCCTGTTCCCCGTTATGTCGCCCAGACCCGAAGGGCGTTATCGACAAAGCTTCTGCCAGAATGATGCAATTTGAGCAAGCTGGCTGCAGGTTTTGTATGTGGCGATTTAGTGGTTGTGCCGCGGCGGGATAGTGTCGCGCGATTTAAGCGCGTTCGAACAAATGTGCGGCATCCAGCCCCAGACGCTTGATACGACTTTGAATTTCGGGCCATTCTTCACGCAGAAAGTGATCACGCTCGCGCGCGCGCAGAGCATCGGCTGCGCCTTCCACCACATACATTCCGACACCACGCTGCACCTCGACCAGACCGTCATTCTGGAATTGCTGGTATGCTTTGGCGACTGTCAGAGGATTCGCGCCCTGTTCGGCCGCGAGCGCCCTGACCGATGGCAGCATCTTGCCCTCGGGATAGGTGCCTTCGATGATGGCAGCGGCGATCTGGTCGCGCAGTTTGAGGTAAACAGGGCGGGTTTGGCTCATAGTTAAGTGTCCTTCGCGAGGTGCGTCAGTGCCATAATACAGCCATGCGCGTCAAGCTAACCAGAACCCGCACATTGCTTCCACAGCACGCATTTGAGCCAAGCCCCCCGCAGCGGAGTGTAATCAAGGCTTCACATAGGGAATTTGCCCGTTAGTGTGCCGCGCATTCGGGGAAGCGCGAAACAACCGCGCACACGGCAATCTGGGATAGAATACCAACATGACATCGCAAGCTCTTCCGCATGGTGACAGCGCGGGTACATTTCTGGGACACCCAAAGGGGCTGTTCGTTCTTTTCTTCGCAGAGATGTGGGAGCGGTTTTCCTATTATGGGATGCGCGCGCTGCTGATTTTTTATCTGACGAAGCACTGGTTGTTCAGCGATGGCGAAGCTGGGATTATCTATGGTGCGTATACCGCGCTGGTTTATATTACGCCCGTTGTTGGTGGCTATCTTGCTGACAAATATATCGGCCAACGCAAAGCAGTGTTGTTCGGAGCGGTGTTGCTGACACTCGGGCATTTCTTCATGGCATTTGAAGGAGCCCCGGGAGCAGGCAATGAGAACAACGCAATCATCTATGTTTTCTGGTTGGCGCTGGCACTGATCATTGTCGGATCAGGCTTTCTGAAAGCAAATATCTCGGTCATCGTGGGCCAACTCTATCCGCGAACCGATGTGCGGCGCGACGGCGCTTACACGATCTTTTACATGGGTATTAACGTCGGCGCGTTCTTCGGATCGATCCTGTGTGGGGCCATCGGTGAAATCTATGGATGGGCCTATGGTTTTGGCCTCGCCGGTTTCGGAATGCTGGCTGGACTCGTTGTATTCGTCTGGGGTAAACCGCTGCTGCTCGGACGTGGCGAACCAGTTAGCCCCCCCTCCAAAACGAGCGAACTTTCCGTGTACGCCTTTGGCCTGGTTCTTGTCGTGATTTGCTGGATTGCAATTCAATATCAAGATGCAGTCGGCGTGTTTCTTGGCTCGTTCGGAGCAGCGCTTGTCTGTTATGTCCTCGCTATTGCGACCTTCCAACTGCCTTATGGCAGCTTCAGCGCCGCCCCTAAATCCAGGGTTAGTGCTTTTGCCGCACTGGCATTGCTATTGATCATATCGATGTTTTTCGTCTCCAGCGGCGAACAATTAGCGCGGTGGCCTGCGAGTATCGGATTTGGCGGCGTCATTTCGATTCTGGTCCTCGAAATGCTTTCAAGGAAAAGTGATGACCGTGATCGCATTGTCGCGGCAATGTTCCTGATTATCGTCTCGATTGTCTTCTGGGCTTTGTTTGAACAGGCCGGTTCCAGCCTGAACCTGTTTACCGACCGCCATGTTGATCGAAACCTGCTCGGATTTGAGGTTCCCGCATCGACGTTCCAATCCGTCAATGCCGGCTTCATTTTCCTGCTTGCCCCAGTCTTCGCTGTCACGTGGACATGGCTTGGCCATCGTGGATTTGACCCCTCTGCGCCCATGAAATTCGGTCTCGGCGTTATTCAGGTGGGCCTCGGCTTTCTGGTCCTCGTCTGGGGCGCAAACAGCGTGGGCGCGGATGCCGCGGTTCCGGTGGTTTTCATTTTCCTGATCTACCTGCTGCACACGACAGGGGAGTTGTGTCTGTCGCCTGTTGGCCTCTCTGCTATGAACAGACTGGCACCGGCGCAAATTGCCTCGCTCATTATGGGCACCTGGTTCTTCGCATCTGCGACGGGAAATTTTGCAGCCGGCAAAATCGCCGAAGCGACCGGTGCCGAAGGCGTTGGCGAGGAAGCGGGCAAGATGGTAGTTCTCGACGTGTATCAAACGGTTGGGCTTTATGCTGTCGGGATTGGCGTCGCGGTTATGGTCATCAGCCCACTCATCAAGAAGCTAATGCATCTTGATACGCTGGTGGATGACACGATCGATGACGACCTGCTTGGTCAATCAGAAGTCGGCGAACCTCAGGCTGCCGGGATTCGCCCGGCGACGCGCCCCGCCGAGTAACGCCCCGTCGATTTGGACACTAAAATCGTCCAATAAACTGGACATGCGCCCCTTTTCCTGACTACCATTACGCAGGTCGGAAAAAAGGGGCGTTATCCGTGAGTTACACGAAACACTGTATCATTGAGGCTCGCGAGACGCGCGCGCCTTTCCGTGCGGTCGGCGCATCGTTGATGGCGGCGGTCGTCCTTGCCGCGTGTTCCACCACCGGCTCTGCGAGCGCGGGGGATGACAGCTCCGTTGCCTTGGATGAAGCGCCCAAGCTTGCTGCGATGACCGAAGCGGAAGGGCCATTCCCTTCAACTTACAATCCCTATCCCGGTGTCGCAACCGCGCTGGTTGGTGCGACCGTTTATGATGGTGCGGGGGGCAAAATCGAAAACGGCACCGTCCTTTTCCGCGATGCCAAGGTGGTCGCGGCGGGCGATGCCTTGCTTTCGACAGAGGGCTACACCGTGATCGACGGGACCGGAAAATTCGTCACGCCCGGGATCATCGATATTCACTCGCATCTTGGCGACTATCCCAGCCCCAGCGTTGCCGCGCATTCCGACGGAAACGAGGCGACCAGCCCGACGACCCCTGATGTCTGGGCCGAACATTCGGTCTGGCCGCAGGACCCCGGCTTTGCCCGCGCGCTGGCAAATGGCGGGATCACCGCACTGCAAGTGCTGCCCGGATCAGCCAACCTGATGGGGGGGCGCTCTGTAACGCTCAAGAATGTCTCCAGCCGCACGGTACAGGGGATGAAGTTCCCCGGCGCGCCCTATGGCTTCAAAATGGCCTGCGGAGAAAATCCCAAGCGCGTCTATGGCGGGCGCGGGCGCAAGCCGTCCACGCGGATGGGCAATTTCGCCGTCAATCGCCAGACCTGGTTTGATGCCATCGAATACGCCAACAACCCCGACGCAAAGCGCGATCTGGGCAAGGAAACGCTGGCCGGTGTGCTGAACGGCGATATCCTCGTTCACAACCACTGTTATCGCGCGGACGAGATGGCGCTGGTCATGGATATGGCCAAGGAGATCGGGTATAAAGTCACCGCATTTCACCATGCGGTCGAAGCTTACAAAATCGGCGATCTGCTGCGCGAGAATGACGTGTGCTCGGCAATCTGGGCGGACTGGTACGGCTTCAAGATGGAGGCCTATGACGGCATCCTCGAAAACGCGGCCTTTTTGCACAAATCGGGCGCCTGCGTGGTCATCCACTCTGACAGCGCGCAGGATATCCAGCGGCTCAATCAGGAAGCGGCCAAGGCTCAGGCGGCGGGCAACCGGCTGGGCATGGATATCTCGGATGCGACCACGATCAGCTGGATCACGCTGAACGCGGCCAAGGCGATGGGGATTGATGCGATGACCGGCTCTTTGGAAGCGGGCAAAATGGCCGACGTAGTTCTGTGGAACGGCGATCCGCTCAGTATCTATTCGCGGCCGGAAAAAGTCTGGATCGATGGCGCTCTGATGTTTGATGCGATGGATCGCAAGCGCCGTCCGGTGAGCGATTTCGAGCTTGGCCAACCCGGTGAAGGAGACGTGAAATGAAGGATATCCTGATCTCGGGCCTGCTCGGCGCAGTTTCCGCTCTGGTCATCGCCGCAAGTCCCGCCACTGCGCAGGATGTCACGATCATCAACGCCAAAGTTGTTGTCGGTGATGGCTCCGAACCCATCGAGAATGGCACAGTCGTTGTGCGTGGTGGCAAGGTTGTTGCCGCCGGTGCCGGGGTAAGCACACCCGGCGATATTCCGACAATGGATGCCGGCGGAGCGTGGGTTACGCCTGGCCTATTTGCCGCCGTCACGACGCTGGGCATCTGGGATGTGGGGGCGGTGCGCGAATCTAATGATCAGCGCGCAGGGTCTGCCCCATTCAGCGCGGCGCTGGATACCTCTGACATTATCAATCCCAATTCACAGCACATTCTGGTGAGCCGCGCGGCGGGCATCACCCGGGCCTCCACCACGACAATGCCTTCCTCCTCGATCTTTGCCGGACAGGGCGCGATCATTGATCTGGATGCGGACGCAAAGCCGGTGATGCAGGCCAAGGCGTTCCAGATGGTCGAATTGGGCGAACGCGGCGCCGCGATTTCAGGGGGCAGCCGCGCCGCGGCCTATGTCCTGTTCCGCAGCGCCTTGCGCGAAGCCGCAGCCTTGGGCCAGGGCCTTCCACGCACGCCGGAAATTGGAGCAGATGGCGAGGTTATGCTCAGCCGCTTTGATGCCGAGGCGTTGCGCTCCGTCGTCGCGGGCACGCAAAAGCTTTATGTCTCGGTAGAGCGGGCCTCTGACATTCGCGCTGTTCTGGCGCTGAAGTCGGAATTTCCCAAACTGGATATGGTCCTTGTCGGCGCATCGGAAGGTTGGCTGGTTGCGAGCGATATTGCGCGCGCAGGCGTTCCGGTCCTGGCCGATGGCCTCGACGATTTGCCCGAAAGCTTTGAAGAGCTGGCCGCCACCCAGAGCAATATCGGACGCATGACTGATGCAGGTGTGACGGTGGCGATCAATGCCTCGGCCATGGAGAACACCCGCAGGCTCTCCCAACATGCGGGCAATCTGGTGGCGCTTGAACGAATCCCGGGTGCCGCAGGGCTAAGCTGGGGCGAGGCCTTTGCCGCGATCAGCTCCATCCCGGCGAAGATCAGCGGGTATGGAGACCGCGTCGGCGTGCTGAAATCAGGCGCGCTGGGTGATGTGGTAATATGGGACGGCGATCCGCTCGAGGTAGGCTCTGTCCCGACGAAGGTCTTTATCGGCGGGGTCGAACAGTCCTTGCAAAGCCATCAAAGCCGCCTGCGCGAGCGCTACATTGATCTTGATGAAAGCGACCAGCCCAAAGGGTATGACTGGTAAGAGTGCCGCGTGACGCAAGGCGAGGGTTAGCTCCATTCCTCGCGCTGTTCGTCATCCGCGAACAGATGCTCTGAGCCCCACTGCGCTATCTCGCGGTAAAGCGGGGCCAGCGCTTTGCCGCTATCGGTCAGCAGATACTGCGCTCGCTTGCCCTGAGGCGGTTCGCGCACCATCAGGCCCGCCTCTTGCAGGATGTCCAGCCGCGAGGTCAGCGCCGCACGGTTGATACCGAGGCGTTCCACAAACTGCTCGAACCGGTCTGCTCCCAGAAACGCCTCTCTCAGGATGAGGATCACCCAGCGGTCACCCAACACCCGCGCGGCGCGGCCAATAGGGCAAGGCGATCGGGAGGCTCGATAGGTCTTCATGATGCCAGTTCATACAAAACATGTTGATTAAACACATCCCTCAGCGGTCTGCAAACCAGACTTGCAGAACTGTATGGTTTGGCCCATAGGTCTGTGTTACAGACTTTAAGGAGCACCACCATGGCCCAATCGCGTTTCGACAGCCCCGAAGCCTCACTCGATTATATGAAGCGGGTCGCAGTTAAAGGCTCCGGTTTCAGCAACTGGCTCAATGTCGAACCGCTCAAGGTCTGGCAGGGCGAGGCCGAGCTGCGCCTGCCCCTGCGGCCCGAAATGACGCAACATCACGGCTATGCGCATGGCGCGATTGTCGGACTAATGGCGGACAATGCCTGTGCATGGGCAGCCGCGTCGGTGGCTGGCGATGTGGTGACGGGCAGCTACACGATCAATTTCCTGCGCCCCGCACAAGGCTCCCGCCTCACGGCAAAGGCGCAGGTCATCAAGCCGGGCAAGCGGCAAGTCGTGGTGCGCGCAGATGTGTGGGCAGAAACCGACGAGGCTGAAGCAGTCCATGTCGCCAGCGCCCAGGCGACCGTCATTCCGACGGGCCGCCGCTGAGCAAATCGAATGCTAGGCCACAGGATGCGAAACTGATAATCCTCCGACTATGGACGGGACAATCATTGAGCTCATTGCGGCGAATATTGCCTTTGTCGGCACGCACTTTGCCATGTCGCATCCGTTGCGCGCAGCTATGGTGAAGGCTCTGGGCGATCTCGGCTTTCAGATTGCCTATTCCCTGGTGAGCTTAGCAACGCTTGGCTGGGTTTACTTCGCTTTCAAGGCCGCGCCCCCTGCGGATCTGGGCGGTCCGGGAGAGGTCGGCTGGATCATCGCCACCGCGCTAACCCTGCCCGCAATGGTCCTGTTTGCAGGGTCGGTCCTCGGCAATCCCGCTCTGCCGACGCCGATGGCGCAGGATCAGGCGCGCAGCGAGCCGCGTGGGGCATTGGTGGTGAGCCGGCATCCGATGATGTGGGGCTTTGCGCTGTGGGCGGCCTCCCACATGATCCTGTTCTGGAGTACGCGCACCATGGTGACGGCATTTGCGATAGGCTTTCTCGCGCTGGTCGGCGCGCACATGCAGGATCGCAAAAAGCGCGCTTTGATGGGCGAAGCATGGGCGCAGTGGGAAAGCAAGACCAGCTTTTGGCCGCGATTGGGCGCGTTTGCAAAAGTTGGCGCGGTGCCATTGGTGCTTGGCACAGCTTTGTTTGCCGGGCTTTCTTGGCTGCATATGCCGCTGGGCGGAATACCGGCAGGCATCTGGCGCTGGATTGCGGTTTAGAAGGCTGTGACTTCAGGCCCTTTTTACAAACCGAGCGATTCCAGCCAGCGCTCTTCCTCACGCTGCGCATTCATCTGATAACCCAGAGTGTGCCCGACCCCGTCAAAAGAGAGGAAAGTCCCCTTTGGCGCAACCTTGCCCAGCGCCTCTCCATGCGCGAACGGGACGACCTGATCCGCTGTACCATGCAGGACCAATGTGGGGCATGAAATCTCAGGCAGCTTTGCCAAATTGTCGAACCGGTGGTTCAGAAACCAGCCTACCGGCACGTAAGGCAGGCTTTCCCCCGCAATATCGGTGAGCGCGGTGAACGGCGCGACAAGGATCAACGCCGCCGGTTCAAACTCGCGCGCCATCTCCACCGCTGTGCCTGCGCCGATGGAATTTCCCGCGATCACCGTCTTTGACCGATCAATTCCGGCTTCCGTCAAAAACGCCATTGCCGCGCGCCCGTCACGGTAGAACCCTTCTTCGGAAGGAGAGCCCGGATTGCTGCCATAGCCGCGATAGGACGCCAGCAATACGCCATAGCCATGGCTCGCCATCAGCGCAGTCTCTTGAACAGACCCGGCGAGTGAGCCTGCATTCCCGTGGAACCAGACCAGTGTCGGCTTTTCAGCCTCGGGCTTTTTCCAATGGGCCACCAGCTCAAGATCGTCGGAAGTTTTCAGCACAACCGCCTCAAATCCCGCCACAGGAGTATGGCGTTCCTGCGGCGCGGGAAAGATCATCCGGTCCTGATTGGCATACAGCAATGCGAGCAGCGCGGCATAGACAATCGCCGCCATGATCGCGATCCGTATGGCGATGGTTGCCATGCCCTATTCACCCCTGAATTGAGGTGCGCGCTTCTCAATCAGCGCGTCAACACCCTCCGCATGATCGCGCGTCGTGTGCATCATGGCCTGCGTATTGGCCGCCATTTCCAGCGCGGTGTCATAGCTGACCTGCTGACCCTGCCTCAGCAACATCTTGGCCTGACGAAGGGCGTGTGGCGGTTGCGCGGAGACCTTGTGCGCCAAAGCCTGCGCTGCTTCCATCAACGCATCCGGTTCCACCACGCGACTGACCAGCCCCCAGTCGAGCGCTGTGCCTGCATCAATCACATCGCCGGTGTAAAACAGCTCTGCCGCGCGCGCTTGACCGATCACACGGGGCAGGATCCAGGTGCCCCCATCGCCGGGAATGATGCCAAGTTTCAGGAAGGTGACGCCAAATTTCGCCTTGGCACTCGCGATCCGTATATCGGCGAGGCAGGCCACGTCGCAGCCCAGCCCGATTGCAGGCCCGTTCACTGCCGCGATCAAGGGCACGCGCAAGCCATACAGCGCGCGCAGCATCAGGTGGATATTCTCTCGATACCCGTCGGATATATCAGGAGTGCTGCCACCGAACGTGCCCGATTTCGTCTGCATCGCCTTGATATCGCCGCCGGCGGAAAAGGCCCGCCCCGCCCCCGTCAATATTGCGCAGCGCACATCAAGATCGCGGTTCAATTCGGCACAAACCCGCGCAAATTCATCACCATCGCCCGGCGCTCCCAATGGATTCATCGTCTCGGCGCGATTGATAGTCAGCTGAGCGACAGGTCCATCGCGATACATTTCCAAAAAAGCCATACACCCCTGTTAGGCCAGTCCGGCCCAGTTACAACACGGATACAGCACAATTCGGCCCGCATTTATCGTTACGAAGCGATACCCGGGACAAATTGCGCTCGTATCGGCTATAAAATACTGCTGTTTGGCGTATGTTGATCAAGCCTGGATGTAACGGAGCCGCCCCTTGCCCAATGCCGCGCTTATTGCCCTGACTTCGCCACTATTGCTGGGCGAAGTGCCGGAAGCGGCGCTGAAAGGCCCGGATGCGCCGCATGTCGAGACCGCTCAGACCGTTGAATTCACCCATGCAAATGCTGCGTCCAGCTCGGTCACAGCAGGAGCCTCGATCGGCCTTATCAGCCTGCAATGGAGCCTTGCCTCGGCCCAGTCGCAAACCGGACCACAGGAAGAGGAGCCGCAGGAGCCAGAAACGCGGGATGAAAATGATCCTGACGAAATCGATGACGCAGCAGGCGAGCAAGCGCGCGATGCGGACGGCAATATCATCGTGGTCGAGGGGACATACGGCCCGCCCAGAAACGATCCGGTCGCAGCCTTTAACGAGGAAAGCTATCGCATCACGCAGGACCTCGACGAGACTTTCGTCGAGCCGGTCGCCTATGCCTACCGCGACGGACTTCCCGGACCGATCCGCGATGGTCTGGGCAATGTCGTCAAAAACCTTGGTGAGCCCAACAATGCGCTCAACTTTCTGTTGCAGGGCAAGGTCGGCAAAAGCATCGAGACGCTGGGCCGACTGCTGATCAATTCGACGCTGGGGCTAGGCGGCGTTATCGACATTGCCGAAAAGCCGGGCATCGGCCTGCCCCATCGCCGGAACGGCTTTGCCAACACGATGGGGTTTTATGGCGTGGGTCAGGGGCCTTACCTCTATCTGCCTGTGACAGGAGCCACCACGGCGCGCGATATCATCGGCAGCGGGCTGGACCAGCTTCTGTTACCGACGGTGGTGGGTGAGCCGTTCAATCGTCTGGAATTCACTGTTCCGTTTTACCTGATCAGCAATCTGGATGCGCGGCTTGAAGTGGATGAGGAATTAAAGGCGATTGACCAGACCATCGATCCCTATGCCGCCCGCCGCGATACGTATTTGTGGCGGCGCGCGCGCGACATTGCCCTGCTGAAAGGCGAAGAGCCTCCGCCTCGCCCCGCCATCCTGCGCGAGATCGAGGAAGGCGTAGATTATGATCTGGATGAGGACATCGAGGGTGAGGGCAGTCCGTCTGAGACAGGGGCCGATGTTCCTCCTCCAACGCCTCTTTCAGCGGTGATCATCACCCGGCCTGTTACAAACGCGCGCTGAGGCTGCCGATTCTCTAACAATCTACCCGCCTCAACTACTGGGGAGCACTGTCCAGCCAACGGGCATAGTTGCGCACCGTAGGCGGGCAGTCATCGAGCCAATCGGGGAAATTACTGGCATCAAAGCCTTTTCGCTCCGCCCAATCGTCGGGCCAGTCCAGCGACCAGTCATCTTCGTGAATTGGCAAGTCATGCAACAGATCGTCTGGATCCGGGGTTAACCCCCAAGCCGACACATTGGGCAGCGCTGTGTGCCAAACGAACAGAATTACCTCACGTGATGCCGCATCTTACATCGCGGTCAGAAATGCATCCTCGTCAGGCGAGGGGCGTGACGCTTTGAGCTTAGCCACGCTGCGCCGCGTGTTACGCCAAGCGATGCCAAACCAAAGCGAAAAGCCCGCCAGCGTAAATAGCGTGGCAAAGGCCCACTGCGGTAGGCGGAAAAACGCTGCCATATTGAAAGAAGGCGTACCGGTTTAAGCTCGCGCTTCTTCCTCGACGCCGTTCGCTTCGATACTGGCCGAATTGTGCTTCAGCGCTTTCAGTACCGTTTCCACAATCGCTGGGGCGTCGAGGCCTGCCAGTGCATATTGCTTGTCCGGCGAATCCTGATCGATGAACATATCCGGTAGGCGCAGGGTGCGCACTTTCAGACCCGAATCCGTCAGGCCCTCATCGCTGGCATAGGTCAGCACATGCGCGCCGAGGCCGCCGATTGCGCCTTCTTCGATGGTGATCACAACTTCGTGTGTCTTCATCAAACGGGCGATCAGATCCTCGTCCAGCGGCTTGGCAAAGCGCATGTCGGCGACGGTAGTGGAAAGACCCTTGGCCTCCAGCGTGTCCGCCGCCTTCTTTGCCTCTTCCAGTCGCGCGCCCAGCGAAAGGATCGCGACCTTGGAGCCTTCGCGCACGACGCGGCCCTTGCCGATTTCAAGCTTTTCCAGAACATCGGGGATGGGAACACCCGTGCCGCTGCCGCGCGGATAACGGAACGCAATCGGCCCTTCGTCATACTCGACCGCGGTGTAGGTCATATTCGCCAGCTCCGCCTCATCCGCAGCGGCCATTACGACCATGTTGGGAAGCGTGGCGAGATAGGTGATGTCAAAGCTGCCCGCATGGGTGCTGCCATCGGCGCCCACCAGTCCGGCACGGTCAATTGCAAAGCGCACCGGCAGGTTCTGGATCGCCACATCGTGGACCACCTGATCATAGGCGCGCTGCAAAAAGGTTGAATAGATCGCGGCAAACGGACGCATTCCCTGCGCGGCGAGGCCAGCGGCAAAGGTTACGCCGTGCTGTTCAGCGATCCCGACGTCAAAGCTGCGTTCGGGATGCGCCTTAGCAAAGCGGTCTACCCCGGTGCCCGACGGCATGGCGGCGGTGATGGCGCAGATGCGCTTGTCTGTCTCGGCCAGCTTGGCCAGTGTGTCGCCGAAGACGTTCTGATAAGCGGGCGGCCCGCTCGCGCCCTTTTGCTTTTCGCCCGTCACCACGTTGAACTTGGGCACGCCGTGATATTTGTCCGCGCTGTTTTCTGCCGGAGCGTAGCCTTTGCCCTTTTCCGTCACGACATGGATCAACACAGGACCTTCGGATGTGTCGCGCACATTCTCCAGCACAGGGATCAGATGGTCGAGGTTGTGGCCGTCAATCGGGCCGACATAGTAGAAGCCAAGCTCTTCGAACAAGGTCCCGCCAGTCACCATACCGCGGGTATATTCCTCGGCCTTGCGGATCCCCTGATGCATCCGGCGGCTCATTTTCTTCACCGCGCGCGAAGCCAGGCTGCGAATACCGAGATACTCGCTGGAGGAAACCATCCGCGCCAAATAGGCGGAGAGCCCGCCCACCGGAGGCGCGATCGACATGTCGTTATCATTGAGGATCACGACCAGACGATTGCCCGCCTGCGTCGCATTGTTCATCGCCTCATAGGCCATGCCAGCGCTGAGCGCGCCATCACCGATCACCGCGATCCCGCGCCCCGGTTTATCCTGCATCTTGTTTGCCATGGCAAAGCCAAGCGCAGCCGAAATCGAGGTGGAGGAATGCGCCGCGCCAAACGGATCATATTCGCTCTCCGAACGCTTGGTAAAGCCGCTGAGCCCGCCGCCCTGACGCAGCGTGCGGATCCGGTCACGGCGACCGGTCAGAATCTTATGCGGATAGCACTGGTGGCCCACATCCCAGATCAATCGATCATCGGGCGTGTTGAAGACGTAATGGATAGCCACAGTAAGTTCGACCACACCCAGACCCGAGCCAAGATGCCCGCCAGACACGCTGACCGCGTCGATCATTTCAGAGCGCAGTTCGTCAGATAACTGGCGCAGTTGCTCGGGCTTCAGTTGGCGGAGGTGGTCAGGTGTAGGAACCTGATCCAGAAGTGGAGTTTCGGGAGGCATGGTCATAATCCTAGGCTTTACACACTCCAAACCAAACTGTCGATGAACGCTTTATCGCATCTATATACCGTCTCGCCGGTTGGTCGGCAACTTTGCCTGACAGTGCGCATTGTCAATCTGACTTACCGTAAGCTTTCCGGCCGAATCGGTTGATGCTCGGCCCGGTCAAGACGCCCACGCCAATAGCGGATGCTTGCGGATCCTGACATGTTTGCCCAAACCATCCAACTCAAGAAAGGGCGCATGATGGTTTTACGCCGAACACTCCTGAAAACAGGTGGAGCAGGGCTGGCCGCCCTTTCAATCGCCCTGCCCGGTGCCGCAAATGTGGTCACCTCACCCAAGCGGCATTTCGTGCTGGTGCACGGCACCTGGCATGGCGGATGGTGCTGGCAATGGCTCATCCCGTTTCTGGAAGCGGCTGGCCACACTGTCACCACACCCACGATGACAGGCTGCGGAGAACGCCGGCATCTCATCAGGCCGGATGTGGGGCTGGATACACATATCAATGATATTCTGGGCGCGATTGAATTTGCGGATGCGGATGAAATCGTGCTGGTCGGGCACTCATTCTCAGGCATCACCATCACGGGCGTCGCCGATGTCTTACGGACACGCATATCGCATCTGGTGTTCTTCGACGCGCTGATCCCGACGGGTCAGCGCCGCGCCGCTGTGATGCGCGATGCTGAAACCGGCGAATATCCCGATTGGTGGAAGGCCCGGAAGGCGAAATTCAAAGACGGTTATAAGATGAGTTTTTGGGAGGATTACCCAGTCGAAATGTTGGTGCCAAAGGAAGATACGCGCAACATCGCGTTGCTCAAGCGCTATCTTACCTGGCATCCGGCAAAGCAGTGGACCGACGAGTTGCAGCTGAAGAATGGCGGATGGGAGGGGCTGACGCGAACCTGCATCCATGCCGTTGGCCAGACCTATCGCTCCTCTTCCGAAGCGATGGTGGGGCCGGGCAGAGAGCCGGGCTGGAACTTTGTGGAGCTGGACGTGGCGCGCAACGGCTTCATGACAGACCCGAAGCGTGTGGCCGCCGCGCTGCTTGCTCTAGTCTAAAGCACAAGCAGCGTGCTCAAAGAATCATGCACACATGCGGCACAGGCCGCGCACTTCCAGAACGGGGCGCTCTGCGCGGAAGGATTTACGCGCGGCCAGCGCTCTTACAGTGCGGCTCACATCCTCGTCATCGACATGGGTCGCCTCACCGCATTCATCGCAAACAAGAAAGATGCAGTCATGCTCGCAGCCGGGATGTGTGTTGGCGAGATAGGCATTCGCGCTTTCGACACGCATCGCCAGATTGTTCGTCACGAACAGATCAAGAATGCGGTAAATCGAGTTGGGCGCCACCCGCTTTCCGCGCGCGGCGGACAGGTTATCCGCGATGTCATAGGCAGAAACAGGGCGATCATGCCGGCTGAGCTCGGTGAACACGGATGCGCGCATCCCCGTCCATTGCTCGCCCGAATTCATCAGGGATGTACGCGCTGCTTCAATCAGGGGGTCCCCTGTCAGGTGCTCGTGCGAATGGGTGTGCGTGTCGGCCATGTATGGCAATATAGCCTGCGTGGGGGAGCGTTTCCAGTCAGCCCGATCAAACCCGATGCGTTTTGCGTCAGCCGTCGCGCAGGAAGTCTACCCTGTAATCGCGCGGAAACATGGATTTGAGCGCCTGCACCTTGGGCATGTCAAAGCGCTGAATGTATCCGGACCCAGGATTTTTCTCCATGTAATCCTGATGATACTCCTCGGCAGGGTAGAATTTGCGGTGCTTCTCGATCTGCGTCACGATGGGCTTGTTCCACAGGCCGGACGTCTCGAGCTGCACCAGATAAGCCTCCGCGACCGCACGCTGTTCCGCGTTCATCGGCACAAGAGCAGAGCGATAATGCGCGCCCACATCGGGGCCCTGTCGGTTGAGCTGTGTCGGGTCTGTCACCACGGAAAAGAAGATGCGCAGCAATTCGTCATACCGCACCACATAGGGGTCATAAGTGATCATCACGGATTCGGCGTGGCTGGTGGTGCCGGTGACAATCTGCCTATAACTCGCTGTGCCAGCTGCGCCGCCGTGAAAGCCGGAGACAGCGGACTTCACGCCCTTCACATGGCTGAACACGCCTTCAACGCCCCAAAAGCATCCGCCTGCGAAAATCGCGGTTTTCAGACCAGTGCCCTCCTTGGCGACGCGCTGGGGTGAGGGGGCGTTGACCACGCGTTCGGCATAAGCAGGCGTGGAGATGCCGGACATAAAGAGGGCGGCGGCCGCAGCGGCAAGACCAAGGGCGGTCGGAGCAATGGAAAGGCGCATCATCAAGGCCTCAATCGAGTGGATCGATGACGAATTCACCCGAAGGCGCGGGCGCTTTCGAGAGTTCGGCGGCCTGTGCAGGGGGCGAAAATGCGTCGGACAGCGCTTCTGCATTAGCGGCGCCAACCATTGCGGCACCAATCAGGAAACCAAAGCCAAGCTGGCGATAGAGATCACGGGAGAAGAGGGTCATAGTCAGTCTCGGTGTCGGCGTTGTTTAGTCGCTGTCTGAGCCAATGGCCGACCATCACTTGCGCAAAGGTGAACAATGGCTTCATGCGACAATTCGTTACGTGCTTGCCTTTAGTTACGGACCGACCGAGAAAAAAGTTGATGGGGGGGATGAGTTCTTGTTTGCCCCCCCTCCGGGTCGCAATATCCTCGCTCATACGGCCTGCGGCCTAATTGCTGCGGGCGGCCAGTCGGCCTTACTCTGCGCGTCGCGCAACGGGTCCGAAGCGTAGCGAAGGACGTCTAGCGAGAAGGTTCGCCCGGATGGTTGAACCCCACAATCAATGCCGGAAATGCCGCATGCCGGTGAACACCATCGCCAGACCCGCATCATTGGCGGCGGCGATCACCTCTTCGTCGCGGATTGAGCCGCCCGGCTGGATCACTGCTGTCGCGCCTGCTTCGGCGGCCGAGATCAGGCCATCGGCAAAGGGGAAGAACGCATCGGAGGCCACCGCGCTGCCAATCGTGCGCGGCTGCGCCCATTCATAGGTTTCAGCGGCTTCCTTCGCCTTGATCGCGGCGATGCGCGCTGAATCGCGGCGGTTCATCTGGCCTGCACCGATCCCGGCAGTCGCGCCATCCTTGGCATAGACAATCGCGTTGGACTTTACATGGCGCGCCACTGTCCATGCGAACAGGCAATCCTTCAATTCCTGCGGTGTCGGCTCTCGCTGTGTAACCACTTTCAGGTCCTTCGGCGTCACCGCGCCATTGTCGCGGCCCTGAATCAGCATCCCGCCCGCAATCGTCTTCATCGCAAAGCCGCCCCGGCGCGGATCGGGCAGAGTGCCGCATTCCAGCAGTCGCAAGTTCTTCTTTTTGGCGAATACTGCGCGCGCTTCGTCCGAGACGGCAGGTGCGATCACAACCTCGGTAAAGATCGCGGCAATCGCCTCTGCCATCGCACCGTCCAGCGCAGTGTTAACCGCGACAATCCCGCCAAAGGCAGAAACACTGTCACACGCCAGCGCAGCCTCCCAAGCCTCCAGCAGCGAAGATCCCTGCGCGACTCCGCACGGATTGGCGTGCTTCACGATCACAACAGCGGGATCACCCCCCGCAAATTCCGCCACAAGCTCCAGCGCCGCATCGGCATCATTGAGATTGTTGTAACTCAGCGCCTTGCCCTGAAGCTGGCTCGCCTGAGGCACCCCCGACGTGCCTGTCACCTGAGGGACATAGATTGCGGCGGACTGATGCGGGTTCTCTCCATAGCGCAATTGATCCGCGCGCTTGAACGCCAGCGGCATTGTGTCGGGGAAAGGCGTTGCGCCCAATGCCTCTGTGCCCAACGGATGCGTGAACGCATCGCCAAAGGCAAACCAGTTCGCAATCGCCGCATCATAGGCGGCCGTGCGCGCATAGGCCTTGCCCGCCATGCGAATACGGAAAGCGTCAGAGGTCGCGCCATCATTCGCCGCCAACTCGTCCAGCAGGTCGGTATAATCCGCAGGGTCTGTCAGGATCGTCACAAATCCGTGGTTCTTCGCCGCAGAGCGCACCATGGACGGCCCGCCAATATCGATATTCTCGATGATTTCAGAGCGGCCCGCGCCTTTCGCCACGGTCGTCTCGAAGGGGTACAGATTGACCACCACCAGATCGATCGCGCCAATATCATGCGTGTCCATGGCCGCGACGTGCTCTTCATTGTCGCGCAGCGCCAACAAGCCCCCGTGCACCTTGGGATGAAGTGTCTTGACCCGGCCATCCATCATCTCGGGAAAGCCGGTGAGGTCGGATACGTCGCGCACCTCCAGCCCCGCCTCGCGCAAAGTGCGCGCCGTGCCGCCCGTGCTGACCAGTTCAACGCCGCGCGCTGCAAGTGCCTTGCCCAGTTCGGCCAAACCGCTTTTGTCGGACACTGAAAGCAGCGCCCGCTTGATCACTGTATCCGTCATTTTTCGTCCTTTTGGTGTGGCCCCTCTGATGGGAAAGTCTGCCGAGAAGGCCCTTACCCCATTTTCTTGAAAAGCCAGGAGAAACGGCCACCGCCGCGCGATGTCAGCCCTTCGATTACGAGCTGCTCGGTCGCATGGGGCCGGCCCTCACCATCGACCCACAGGCTGTCTTCGACTGCCAGCGCAACCTCGCCGCTGCCCGCCGCATCGCCGCTCAGGCGGAATTGCCACAGCCGGCCATCAGGCGTCAGCAGGCTCGCCCCGCGCGCGTCATCGGACAGGCGAACTTCGACCCCGCGCCCCAAGTGGAACCGGATCGCGAAGGCGACTTTGCCGCGTTTACCTTTGCGGTTGGCAGGGATCAGAATGTCTTCACCGCCCAACTGCGTCCCGTCGCGGCGCAGGGACAGGACCCGCTGATGCGTCAGGCCAAATCGGCCCGCATAGCCATCATGGCTGGCTTCGACGCGGGAGACATTCTTGGCGATGTTACGCCGCTCCACCTCGACCACTTCGGCGCCCCTGCCCAGCTTTCCGTGAAGCAGGACAGCGGTGGAATTGGCATTGTCCAGAACCAGAGTGGAATGCGCCGCACTGGCGCGCAGGCCCTGTCCGATATGCGCGGGCACCTGCCCTCCGGCCAGCGCCGCACCGCCGCAATTGACGATCAGGCGCGCCGGCCCGTCAGACAGCTCGAACGCGAGTGTTGAGGCGCATCCGATGCGAGCATGGCGCGCGCGCGGCGGCGGCGCGGCGTCAAACTGCACAATCGTCTCACCCCCGCGCAACCGCTGAAAGCCCCAGTGTTCCGGCTCATTGAGCGGTCGCGTGCGCACACCGGTGGCGGCAATCAGACTGGCGACACGATCAGCAGAAATCGCCGCCTGACCCTGCCAACTGCCCAGCGCTCCATCACCATGGCGCAGCGCCAATAGCGGCGGCACCAGCAATTCCCGCATCACAAACAGAGCCTCAGGCGCTTCGATACCGGTCGCCTCATAGCAGGCAATCAGATCAGTCAGCGTCGCAATCGCCTGCATCTGTGCAGCGGGACACCGGGCGAGCAAGCCGCCATCCTCTGCCACCAGATCGCCGAGCGAGCGTATCAATGCCGCCTGCCCATAAAGCCGGCGCGGCTTACCCTCAGGCAACAAAAGACCCGCTGCTGTAACCGCTGCCCAGCCGATCATCTGGCCAAGGCCAGCGCCGCTTTTCAAGGCTTTGCGGTCAAGCCAGTCCGCCGTTTCAACAATGGCGGCAATCAGGTCGCGCCGCAGATCGTCATTGGTGCCACTGAGGATGACGGGGGCATGGATCAGCCACGCCATCAGCCTCAGACCGGTAAGCTCGACATCCCATACGCGCGATTTGACCGCTCGCTTGGGAGACGCAGGATTGGCGTCCAGCCAGGCCTTCGTGATCCGCTCGGCCACTTCGGCGCATTGCTCGCGCGGGGCGCTGGCAGCAAGATCGGCGAGCCAGCCAAACGAATGCAGACTACGCTCGATCCCCGGAGCCATCCGCGCCTGTCCGGTGAAATCAATCTGGGAAATCGGTAGTTTGACGCTCTGGATAAGAAAATGCCCAGCGCGCAGGGCAACCCCGGCGGCGCGTTCTCCGGCGACCGGCGTTTCCACCTGAGCCAACAGGCGCGGTGGCGAAGCGCGGCGGAACGGCGCGGCGAGCGCGTGACCTGGGACGCCCAGACGATACGCCATGCGGATCAAAGCTTCGCCGGGCCCGCTGCGCGGAGCTATGACATCCGTCAGGGCAAGCGCGCGCGATGCCTCGATTGAGGCGCTCTCGGGCGTGCCGTGTCCGCTCTGGGCATCCTCAACCTGAGCCTCGCTGTGGGTATCAAGCAGCACCGCGCGGTCTCCGGAGGCCTCCTCGGTCGGCGCTCCATCGGTGGTGACAAGCCCATCTTCGCGCTGATCGCGGAACAGCGTATCCATCACCCGCCCCCCTTCAGCGCGGCGATATTCGCCGCATAGTGATCCGGCCCGCCCTTGAACGTTGCCGATCCTGCGACCAGCACATCCGCGCCTGCAGCAACGCACTGCCGAGCGGTTTCGGGATTAACCCCGCCATCCACTTCCAGCCGGATATCACGGCCCGTTTTGTCAATCATCGCGCGGATGGTGGCGATCTTGTCCAGTTGCGACACGATAAAGCTTTGCCCGCCAAACCCGGGATTGACGCTCATCACCAGAATGAGGTCGACCAGATCCATCAGATTATCGAGCGCGCTGGCCGGAGTGCCCGGATTAAGGACCACGCCCGCTTTCTTCCCCAGCGCATGAATGGCCTGCAAAGTGCGGTGGATGTGCGGACCTGCCTCGGGATGAACGGTGATGATATCCGCGCCCGCATCGGCAAAGGCTTCCAGATACGGATCGACCGGTGAAATCATCAGATGCACGTCAAACGGCTTATCCGAGTGGGGGCGCAAAGCCTTCACCACGTCCGGCCCGATGGTGATGTTCGGGACGAAATGGCCATCCATCACATCAATGTGAATCCAGTCCGCGCCTGCCGCATCCACCGCGCGCACCTCCTCTCCCAGCCGGGCGAAATCGGCTGACAGGATAGAGGGTGAGATGAGCGGTTTCGACATGGTGGCAGGGGCCCAAAGGCGGTGACAGTCCTTTTTTGCGCAGCCTTGTAACTAAATTGCTGCGAATCGGGCCACAAGCGTAGCGAATCATCTTTTCCACTATAGTGAATCGCGCGTTAGGGCTGATTCCATGAGGCCAGGGCCAGTTCGACGACCCAAAACACCGCCAATTCAGGCCCAATTCACAGCCTGACCGCCAGAGATGCAGTCAAATTCGCGCTTGCGTTCACGGCGGCGCGCTCCGGAAATACGCCGCCTCTTGCAGCGCGGCCTTTGATACAGACAGGGCATCATGAAAGCTTGGACAGCAGCAATCGGCGCGCTTGGCGTGGCCACCATGGGGGCCGGAATAGTGCCGGGCACCTCGACCGAAGCCAACGCGCAATACCGCCAGATCATCAGCAATAACATGCGCGAATGTGCACCCGGAGGCGGGCCAGCCGTGCGCGTGACTGTGCACGGCGTAAAAAGCTCAACGGGCAAGGTGCGCGTGCAAATCTATCGCGCGACCAAGTCTGAATGGCTGGCGAAGGGCAAATGGCTCAACCGGATTGAGGTGCCCGCGCGCAAGGGCAACATGACCTTCTGCATCCCTGCCCCCGCCGCCGGTGCCTATGCCATCGCGGCGCGCCATGACGCCAATGGCAATGGTGAGACGGACATCACGCAGGATGGTGGCGCGATGTCGAACAACCCCTCGATCAACATATTTAATCTGGGCAAGCCGAGCGTCAGAAAAACCCGCTTTCAGCTGGGCGATGGTGTCAAACCGATGACAATCACGATGCTTTACATGGGCTAAGGTTTGGGGTTGCTGCGCCTGTGTTTCCAGAGTGACCAGAGGACGCCGGGCGCAGCGAGCAGCGGGTAGCGCTCGCGAAACGGTGTAACCTTAACTGGCATTCCCGTATGCCGCTCAATCTTCCAAGCGGCATATCGGGCCGCTCCCTCAAAGGTTGTGCTGGCCTTGATCAGCCGGACAAAGTTCAGCGGTTTGCCCATGCGTTGGCGCACGGACCACCAATTGAGCACGTCGGCGCGCTGCGCATCCGTCATCCGGGGCATGATCCGTTCACCGTCCATTGCGAAACCTACGCCTGCCGCCTCAAGAGCCAGTGGCAACATTCCCGCAAAGTGCTGGGCATTGACGCTAAGGATGTCGCTCTCGCGCCCCGGTTTCTCGACCCGGAACTCCGCCCTGTAAGTCGCGCGGAAAAGCGCCCCCCAATAGTCGTGCGTCGTGCCGCTCTTGGGGCCAAGCGCGACCGCCAGCCGCGCCGCAGTGGTCGCCGCGGCACTGATAGCATCCAGCACTTCGGCGCGGGCCGTGTCGTCGGCGCTCCAGACGCAGGCGCATGGCTGCACAAAGCGTGCCCAGATTGTTGTGTCGCGCAGTTCTCCCAAGGCAGCTTTGGCAAATGTCTCCAACCGCATCGTTGCAACCTTGGCGCGCAAGTCCGCGCCTTCAGCAACTCTGCGCGGGTCCGCGCCCCCGATGACGCGCTCATGATAGCTGACAGTCGGCCAGATGCGCGGTTCTTCGCTGGCCGGGCCGGGCAGCAAGACATAGAAATCGAGCACACCGTCCAAAGAACCGGTGCGCAGGTTCGACCCGTAGAAAAGCACCGCGCGCGCGCCTGCCTCCTGTGCCAAAGCCTGCGCGAATTCCCGCACCGCCGGATCGACCGGGGCATCGAGCTGCGTGTCAAAGCGCTCGCGGAGCGCGCCACTCATGTCGCAGCGGGGGGCGTCACGAAATCAAGCGCAGGGCCCTGGCCAATCCAGTATTCGCCTGGCGGAAAGGCCTCTCCGTCAAAAATAAACGGGTCTTCGATCTCAAGCGTGAATTCAGGCAGGCTAAGCGGGTGAATGCCGCGCTCTCGCAGGTTGGACTGGATTTGGCCCATCGCCACCAGGGGCAGGATAGCGGTCGTGCGCCGGTCCACCTGATCCACCGCGACCAGCCGCAATCCGGTGCGCAGCCGCCCGAATGGCTGCAACTTGGCGGGAAGCTGTTCCAATGTCGTCGCGAACAGGATCTGGCGGAAATCCGGATCGCCTGACCCGCTATGCACCATCGGTGTGCGCTGCGTGCCCAATTTGATCTGCATCCGCGACCCGCGCCGCCATGGATTTGCGCGCGTGGCGAATAGCGCCTGCACCAGCCCCCACAGGCCGGTTACCGCAACAACCGCGCTATTAAACGCGCCCAGTTTATGCGCGCTTTGTCCTGCCTTGATCGAGTGCGTAAACGCACCCGCGCCAAGGATAAAGCCAAGCACTGTGCTCTGACCGTCTTTGGTCAGATCGCGCACCTTCATCGGGCGACGCCGCACACGAACGCCGGTGTCGAACGCGTCAATCGCATCCTGCAGGTTCCAATCGGAAGGAATACCCAGATCGACGGTCAGCGCGTTCGTCTTGCCCTTGGGCAGCACAGCAAGAACGGGCCAGTCCTCGCCAAAAATGGCTTCACCACAGGTCAGCACATCGCGCACCGTGCCATCACCGCCATTGATGACCAGCAGATCAATGCCCGCTTGCGCAAATCCGGCGAGCGCGTCTGGCAGGGCCGAGCGATTGCCAGGTTTGGCAATGTGGACATGCGGGCATACTTCGCAATCGAAGTCTGCGCCCTGATTGCGGTGGCTGCGCGGGTTGTAGATGACGCCAACACGGGGCTCCTCGCCCGGCTGCCGGTCCCGCTTGTGCACGCGCTGCGACGTCGCGCGGCGGGCGACTCCGGGCAATTGCGCAAATTCGTAAATCGGCGTGGCCATGGCGGCTCCTCTAGCGTCAGCGCGGCTTATTGTCGCCGTATTTCTTGCACGCTAATGTAACACATGCGCGCATGTACTTTGCGGGTTAGGGCTGCGCAGTTAAATCGGTACGCTTGCAATTTATACAAGCCGCCAAGAAGTCTGGCACAGCGAATATCGGCGAAGATGCCTTGAGCCCACGACGAGTGCTGGCGGGTCGATGGGCGATGCGGTAGGATGGCGGCATGCTGACAGAGACCCTGATCGACGCCGCTGATGCGCTCGCGCCCGAAATCACTGATTTGCGGCGCGCGATCCATGCCGAACCCGAGCTGGGCCTTAATTGCCCGCTGACCATGGCCAAAGTGCGCGAGGCACTGGCCGGGCTGCCGCTGGAATGGCGCGAGGGCCCCTCGACCACGGGTGCGGTTGCTACGTTAACAGGCACGGCTGCATCGGATGGTCCAAAACGGCGCGTTTTGCTGCGCGGGGATATGGACGCCCTGCCGATGGAAGAGAAAACGGATCTGCCCTTTGCCTCCACCATTTCAGGCCGGATGCACGCCTGCGGCCACGATACACACACCGCCATGCTGACAGGCGCGGCAAAGCTCCTGTGTGCGCGGCGTGAGGAGCTGTCGGGCACGGTCGATTTCATGTTCCAGCCGGGTGAGGAAGGGTATCACGGGGCGCGCTTCATGTTGGAGGATGGGCTGAGCGATCCTCTGCCCGATGCCGCTTTTGCGCTGCACATCATGCCAAACGCGAAATTCGGCGTGTTTGCGGGGCGCGCAGGGCCTTTAATGGCGGCGGCTGACCAGTTCGCGATCACAGTGCGCGGGCGCGGCGGCCATGCCTCTATGCCGCATGATTGCGCGGACCCCGTCCCCGCCGCCGCCGCGATTGTCAGCGCGGTCCAGACCATGGTGACCCGGCGGTTCAACGCGGGCAGCGCGGTGGTAGTGACTGTGACCCAGATCCACACCGGCACCGCGCACAATGTGATCCCCGATGACGCGGTTCTTTCCGGCACTATCCGTACCTTGTCCGCCGAACATCGCGAAAAGGCCCACGCGGCTCTGGCGCAGGTCGCCGCAGATACCGCCCTTGCGCATGGTGTCAGCGCATCGTGCGAGATTACTCCCGGCTTTCCCGTCACATTGTGCGATGCAAAAGCCGTAGCGCACGGCGCGAAAGTGGCGCGAAAGCTGGGCGGCAATGACGCTTGGCGCGACCTTGAGTTCCCGATCATGGGCGCTGAGGATTTCTCCTATATTCTGGAAAAAGTGCCCGGGGCGATGTTCTTTCTGGGTGTTGCTCCCGATGGCGAAGACTGGAGCGCATGCTGCGCCATCCACTCGCCCCGCATGCACGTGGACGAAGCAGCAATGCCTAAAGGCGCCGCCATGCTCGCCGGATGCGCGGTAGAGTTCCTGAAAGAAGGCTTTGGCTGACGCTGCCGAACACACGCCCCTTCCCGCCTCTGCTCTGGCTGAGCGGAGATGATGCACACCTGGAGGCAATCCGAAGCACCAAAACCACCGAATTCGAGACATTCTACATCCCCGCATGTATTGCTTCTTTGCCATTCAGAATTGCGCAACCACATGACGCTGGGTCCACGCATTCTGGTTCGATAGCTGCTGATTGATCGGAGACAGCGCGGGTCGTGCGCTTGCCTGCATCACAGCTGCATAACGCGTTCTGGATTGTTTTCATCACTTCGAAGATTTGGAACCATGCGGCGCCACAGGGCTATCATGGTCATATGTAGTTGAAAGGTTTTCCAGTTACGCCGGGACAGATGCTCGCCGTGTCGCAGGAACTACTTTTCGGTCTGCAGTCCAGTCGACGTATTTATCGGAGAATGATCATGACCACAGCGCGAATCTACACGAGCAAACCAGATCATTGGACCAAGCCGCGCCCGTTTCAGGATGCGTCTATTCGCCGCCAGAAATACGGGCCGATCCAGCCGATGCGTGAGCCGGGTTTTCTTGAGCGCTTGTTCGGCGATGTCCTCTAGCTTCGTATGGCGCCTTTCCGCTCGCACCAGCAGCATTGATGGCTCAATTGCCTGTGAGCCGGCTGAAACTCTGAGCGTAGGAGGCCTTTGGTAACGTATTGATGCCCCCGTTCTCACTGCCCGGATTTTAAAAAGCGAGTGATCTGAATGTTTCTCACCGACGCGCCGCAGCTTGATCTTGTCCTTCGCGTCGTCATTCTGGCGCCATTGGGCTTGTCTGTCGTCGTGGTCGCGACGCGTTTTGTCGGGCTTCGCACCTTTTCGAAAATGACTGCGTTCGATTTTGTGACCACGGTCGCGATCGGTTCGTTGCTCGCGGGCGCTGCCGCCGCGAGCGCATGGCCAGCTTTCCTGCAGAACGCCGGCGCTATTGTCACGATCCTGATCGCCCAGATCATCCTGGCACTGCTGCGAAAGCAAAGCGATACGGTCGAGAACGCCATCGGCAATGATCCCATTTTGCTGATGCAAAACAGCCGGTGGCATTTGGAGGCGCTGCGCACCACCAGAGTTTCCAAAGACGACGTGTGGGCGAAGCTGCGCGAGGCAAATGTCTGCGACCTGTCGCAAGTTCGCGCCGTGGTGCTTGAGAGCACAGGCGATATTTCAGTGCTGCACGCAGGCACCCTGGACGAAACCCTGCTTTGCAATGTTCGCTCGATAGACGGCGGCACGGAACCAATTGGAGCTACGTAATTTGGATTTAGGGCTTTAATGCGCACAACCGCTGCAGCTAAGAGGGCGCCTTGAATGACTTTGTTCCAACCCGGTGAAAACTGCTGGCGCGTGGCGCAGGCCGATACGTGCGACGTACTGATCGATGCCGAAAATTACTTTCGATCCATTCGTGCAGCCATGCTAGGCGCACAGGAACGGATCATACTCATAGGCTGGGACTTTGATGCCCGCGTCAAGATGTACGACACTCAAGGGGATGTCGAAGGCCCCTTGGAGATTGGCGAATATCTCGACTGGTTGGTCAAACGTAACGCAAATCTGCGCATTTACATCCTGCAATGGAACCTTGGCGCGCTGAAGCTGGTCAAGCGCGGTCGCACCTTGTCCAAGGTGGCCCAATGGCTGCCGCACGACCGTATTCAGCTAAAGCTTGACGACGATCATCCAACTGGCGCCACACAACACGAAAAACTCATCGTTGTTGATCGTGACATCGCTTTTTGCGGCGGCATCGACATCACGGAGAATCGCTGGGACACGCGCGAGCACAATGACACCGAAGAGCGACGTACGCAGCCATCCGGTCACGATGCCGGGCCCTGGCATGATGCATCGACACGTTTGACCGGTGAGGTGGCGAAGGCCCTGAGCGATCACGCGGAGCACCGTTGGGAGCAAGCCACCGGTGAGAAGGCATGCGATGTGGCGTCAGGCCCACAATCCTCGAAGACCGGCGCGGACGGCCCAGCGGCAATACAGGGCGTCGAGGTTGCAATCGCTCGCACTCGGGGCGCGACCGAAGGTGCGGCTGAAGTGCGGGAAATCGAAGCGCTCTATTGCGATATCATCGCAGCCGCGCAGGATGTCATTTATATCGAGACCCAGTACCTCACCGCCAAGCGCATTGTTCGATCTCTGGCTGAAAGACTAGGCGAAGAGGACGGTCCGGAAATTGTCCTTGTTATGCCGGCGACCGCAGATGGTTGGCTGGAAAGCCAGGTCATGGACTCAACGCGCTCGCGCTGTATCGAGGCTTTGCGCGCTTCAGATCGCTTTGACCGGTTTCGTGTCTATCACCCGATGGCTGCCAAGGGCGCGGACATTTATGTGCACGCAAAGATACTGGTTGCTGACCACCGTTTCCTGCGCATCGGTTCATCCAATCTGAGCAACCGCTCGATGGGCTTCGACAGTGAATGCGATATCTGCGTCGATGCAAGGCTGGCCGACGATCCTGACGCGGCTGCGCGATCAATTGAATACCTCCGCAACGATCTGATTGCCGAGCATATTGGCTCGGATACTGAAAGTGTTGCGCGCAGCATCGAAGATACAAACTCGCTTATTGCATCGATAGAGGCCGCCTCGAAGTCAGGTCGGTGCCTGCGCGAGTATGAGACACCTGATCTTAACACTGTGCAGGAATGGCTGGCCACCAACGACATTCTCGACCCCTCCAGCGCAGACGATGACCGGACGTCCATCACGCTATGATAATGCGCGGCAACGGCCAGCATACTTCTCGGGGGGGTTCTTTTGCTGGATCGATCAATCGCAACCGACTGATTACCGTCCGCGTGCACCTGTCCCTTTTGAGTGTCCGGTGAAACGCAAACCGACAAGCGAGCATTTTTATGGACATTTCAGAGCTCTTGCGCTGGACAGCGAGCATCACGGGGATGATCGCGGCGATAATGGTCGCGGCCAATGCGGGCTCGCGCATCACCGGCATCGGGTTCGTCGTTTTTTGCTTGTCATCCCTCATCTGGATTGCGACCTCGATCATGGGGGGTAACAATCCACTGGCGATCCAGAATGTGGTATTGCTGGGCATCAACCTCTTCGGTGTCTACCGATATCTATGGAGAAGCGGCGACGATAACGCGCAGGCTGAAACCGATTGAACACGAAAAAGCCGGACCACCCTGTTGGATAGTCCGGCCGTCTTCTCACCCTGCCTGACTAGAGCCTCTTCAGTCAGCAGAGCAATCCATATTCCGAATTATGCTTAGGCAGTTGCGGTCTTGTTCACGTCGCCCGTAGCGATCCGCGTCATTTCGCGGTCACCGCCATACGTGTTGTCGAGGCAGGTCTGCAGCTTGTTGGCGTCATCCGCCAGACCAGGACGCTTGGCGAACGCGACGAGGCAGCCATACCCGGCCAGACCATAATGGGTCATGCGCTGATACTGTGTGATGATCATGGCATCGCGCACATCATCGTCGCCAAAGTCAGCGTCCAGAACGTGAGCGTGCACTTCTTTGACGAGACCTTCCATACCCTTGCAGAATTCGCCATCGGGATCCGCGTCGTGGGACTTGATGATTACCTCCAGCGTATCGATGCCTTTCTGGATGCCTTCAACGCCATTGCTCAGCGCCGTTTTCAAGTCACTATCGGTAGCCGCTTCATGCAGCTTGCGGGTGGCTTCGAGCGATTGCTTGTCAGCACTGTAAAGGTCTTGAAGTTGGTCGATATACACGTCGGTGAGGGTTGAGAGTGCCAAGGGTGTACCTCTGTTAATCTGTATTCAGGGCCGGGGGTCGATGAAAAATCGCATCAGCAAAAGTGCACGTTGCATCCAATACTACACAGAGAACCAACCGCCGTTCCAAACCTAACGAGAAAAATGGCGCATAAAAAGTTCAACTTTTTCAATCCTGAAGGTCCGGTGAGAAATATGGAACGTCTGCTGGCGCGCGTGTGTACGGGAGGCATGACACAACCCGAAAATCCCTCCTTTGAACCGCTTTCCATTCTTACAACCCAACTGTCGGATATGGGGCGCGGCGTCATTGCGATGCTGCCCAATATTTTGATCGCGCTTGTCCTGCTGGCTCTCACCTGGGCCGTTGCCAAATTCGCCAAACAGATTGCCGACAAACTGACAAAGGGCGCCGACATGCGCCCATCGCTGCGTGAACTGATCGACCTCACCGTGCATATGAGTATCTGGGCGGTTGGGCTGTTGATCGCCATCACGGTCCTGCTGCCCAACCTCACACTGAGCAGCATTGTTGCCGGCCTGGGTGTTGGTACGGTCGCCATTGGATTTGCCTTCAAGGACGTTTTTGAAAACTTCATGGCTGGCGTTTTGCTGATGCTGCGAGAAAAAATGCGCATCGGAGACTATATTGAATGCCAAGGCGTCGAAGGAAAGGTTGAGCAGATTTCCCTGCGCGAAACGCATGTCCGCAGGCTGTCTAATGAACTCTCCGTAGTTCCTAATTCGATCCTCTTCAAAAATCCCGTGGAGATCCTGACTGACAAGGACACACGCCGCTTCGAGCTTGTGGTCGGCGTTTCGTATGACACTGACCTTGATCACGCATCGGCGGTCATTCGCAAGGCGGTTGAAGGGTCGGATGCGATCGATGCGGATAAGACAGTCGATGTCTTCGCCACCGAATTCAATTCAAGTTCGGTCGATTTTCGCGTTCGCTGGTGGAGCGGATCAACCAAGCGCGACAAGCATGAGAGCCGCGATGCCATGATCCGGGTGATCAAAAACGCACTGGATAGAGCGGAAATTGAAATTCCGTTCCCGTATCGAACCCACACTTTCAAGGAGCCTATGCAACTCGCGTCCAATGATTAATCCGGTGCGAACATCCACGCACTCCGATTTGCCGTCAAACGGGGTTTTCCAACAAATGATGGATTTGGAACGATCGCGTGCCTCAGTCCTAAATACGATCACAAGGAGAATAAAATGCGTAACCCAATCACACTTACTGCTCTCGCTCTTGCCGCCCTCGGTCTGACGGCCTGCGATGTCCAGCAAACCGAAGAAGGCGAGATGCCCGACGTTGATATATCCGCCGATGCAGGCAATCTGCCCGAATACGATGTGGATGCCCCGGAAGTGAAAGTCGGGACCACCGAAAGCACCGTAGAAGTGCCGGACGTTGATGTGTCAACCGAAGAAACCACTGTCGATGTGCCTGTTATTGGTATTGAGCCGGGCGATGTCGACGACGACAAGTAATATAAAGTTTTCTTTGCCGAATAATAAAGCCCCGCTCACCGATAAGGTAAGCGGGGCTTTTCTATTTCAAGGCTTTCTATCTCCATCCCTCATTCATTCGGAACGGTCGGTAGTTTAGCCTGTAAGTGCGGTATATATAAAAAGGAATGTACTATGACACAGTCAAACATCACCGCACTTCAATCTGTCTTGAATTACATCAGCGATTCGCGTGATGGATACAACAAGGCTGCCGAGACGGTTGACCGTACAGGCTTCAAGACCGTGTTTGCAGCACGCGCTCAAGAGCGGGCAGCGATGGCAGCACGGCTTGAAGCCAACATTCGCGCAGCCGGTGCTGCGCCCGACACTGACGGCACTCTCCTTGGGGCCGCGCATCGCGGTTTCATGGATGTTGCCGCGGTATTTCAAAACAATGAAAAGGCTGCGATCGAGTTGATTGATGATGGCGAAG
>JGI12109J20283_10053824_pt1 | contig 35571 bp, 30 predicted proteins | sample ElkSlonscriptome_12_FD_20283 | JGI IMG/M metagenome (IMG submission 20283)
GGCGCCGCGCCGCGGGGCTGGACCCGCTCGAACTCGTGGATCAGCCAGCGCTCCAGCAACAGCCGGTACAGGCTCGCCGAGGTGATCTCCCCCTCCCGGTCCTTGGCCTGGCGCAGATCCTCCTCGGGCAGATCGGCGATGAAACTCAGCATCCGCGGATTGGCCGACAGGCCGAGGAGATCCTTCACCTGATCCAGCAGTTGGAAACGCTGGCGGGCCTGGGCGCCATCGCCCAGATGATTCAGCAAGAACCACTGGATACGCACCGGATCGAAGCGCTCCAGGAAAGCGATACGGTAGCTCGGCAGCCGCTCCACCTGCTCGGACAGGGCGCTCCTCACCTGGCGGTCGGACTCGAAATGCTGCTTGCGGCTGGCCACCACCACCTTGGCGCGCCCGGCGGCGGCCTCCAGCAGGGTGCGGAAATGCTCGGCGGCGCGGGAATAGGTGACCCGCAGGGCCAGTTCGTCGAAACCGTCGAACAGGAGGGCGATCCTTCCTTCCTCCAGCAGATATCGGAACGCCCGCAGGTTGATGGACTCCAGCCCCGCCTGGGCCAGATGCTGGGCCACCAACCCGTCCAGGCTGTGGCCCTTCTCCAGGTTCCGCAGCTGGATCAGGATGGGCACCACGGGGGACTCCGGGGCGCTCAACTGGCGGGCCAGTTCCCGTAGCAGGAAGGTCTTACCGGTGCCGAACTCCCCCAGCACCAGCGTGAAACGCCCCTGGGGCTCGGTGAGCCAGATTTTCAGGGTGTCCAGGGCGTCCTTGCTGTCCTGCTGGTCGTCGCCCACCTGGTAGCGCATCCGCTGCGGCACGTAGAGGCTCGGCGGATAGGAGGCGTCGGCCTCCAGCCAGCGGTTCTGGGCCGCCAGATAGGGACCGAAATCCATCAGCCGCTGGTAGTCCTGGAAATGCACGATGCGCACCCGCTGCCCGGCGGCCCGGCGCAGTCGCTCCTCGGAGAGCCGCTCGCCCTCGTGTACCAGGTACGACACCACCCCGGGGTCTGCCTGCTGGTAGCGCCGGTGCAGCACCAGGAAACGGCTCAGGAACTGTTCGCTCACCCCCCGCTCGCTGGCCGCCACCGGGTAGTTGTGGAGCACCCCCTCCACCTCCACCTGCACCCGCAGATACTCCAGCGCGGGGCTGCCCACCCGGTGGCGCTCGATCACCGCCGAGGACGCCTCCCGGAGCCGGCAAAGGGTCTCCACCCGGGCCAGAAAATCCTCCCGCCCGGCGGGCAGATCCCACTCCAGGCTGGCCTGGCCGAGTTCCGGGTTCTCCTGGTCCTGGAAGGTGGCGGGCACCGCCTGGAAGAACACCGGCCGGGTGTCGCGCTGCTCCTCGCCGCTGCCGTCCAGCGGGCGGATCCAGCGCCGGTACTTGTCCGGCCAGAGGCGGATCACCTGGTACAGGGGCCGACCGCCGATGCCGAGCACCGGCACGGTGGGCGACAACCAGTCCTCACGCTCGCTCCAGCAACACCCGTGCAGCACCAGATTGAGGAATCCGCCCAGATCGTGTTGCAGGGCGGCGCTGTCACGCAGCGTCTCCGGGGTTTCCGGACCGTCCGGGCGCAGCGCATGGCTCGACACCCCCAGGCGCAGCCAGCCCCGGGCGCGGAACGGGTGCAGGGCCTCGGCGAACCAGCGCCGCTGGGATTTACCGATCCAGCCGTGGTCGTCCTCCGGGCGGTGGCTGACGGCCATGGTGGCGTTCAGCGCCGCCACCACGATGCGCAATTCCGGCAACTCGTAGAAGGTCCACGGGCTGCTCTCGCTGAAATCGATGTGCGGGAAATCCCGGTAGAACTGGTTGAAGAAGCGCACGTAGTGGAACCACTTGGGCCAGTAGGGCGGCTGCGGGGTCTCCTCGTTGCCGGCGCAGGCCTGGAAATAGGCCGAGCAGTGCTGGCGGTTGATGTCGTGCTTGCCCGGCACCACCACCAGCCGGTCCCGGGGAAGATCGAAGTGCTGGCAGAGCGCCAGCGCGAATTCCAGCAGTTGCTGGAACTCCGAGCGCAGGCCCCCCGCCACCAGATCCCCGGACAGCACAATCAGATCCGGCGACAGCCCGTGCTGGCGCTCCAGTTCGGCCATCTCCGTTTGCAGGCAGGCCAGCAGGGATTCCTGGCGGGTCTGGACATCCGGGGCCGAGTCGGCCTCACTGCCGAGCCGGATATCCGCCAGATGCAACACCGTGATGGGGCGGACCAGAACCATTGCCATGCGCTCCTTTGCAAGAATGGGTGGACATCCCTTCAAACCGTGGCGGGACGTGGCCGTCCGCCAGCGCTCCCTCAGCCCCGGGCCAGTAATTCGGCGCCGATGGCCTCCCACTCCACCTTTAGGGAGGTATCGGGCCGGCTGCGCCCGGCGCGCCGGTACCAGTAATCGGCGTTGGCCAGATCGCCTTCCTGGCGATGCAGGTGGGCATGTACCCAGGCGGCATCCCGACCGGGGTCGTCCTGGGCGATGCCGTGGGCGGCGTGCCAGTCGTTCTGGCCGGCGTGCCAGAGGGCCTGTAAGGCCGGGCTGAGTGCCGTGGGCAGTCGGGTGTCGGCGAGGCTCGCCTTGAATTCGTCGAGGGTCATGGGCGGCTCCCGGGTGAGAGACGGGGAATGAATGCAAATGATTGTAACACCGGGAGAAGGTTTTAGTCGGTGGACCCAGAGCTGGTGGCACAGTTTCGGTTTACACTGGACCTCCATCAGTGACCGCAATGGATATCCGTCATGTCGGCCTACGCCCTGAACCTCGACGCCCTCGGCGGCCTGGACGAGGCGCACTTCGTCCAGCTCTGCCGCGACAATCCGGATCTGAAACTGGAACGCACCGCTGGAGGAGAACTCATCGTGATGGCGCCCACCGGTGGCGAGACCGGACGTTTCAACGCCGAAATTCTCGCGGATCTGGTGAACTGGAATCGGCGCACGGATCTCGGTTTCTGCTTCGATTCCTCCACCGGTTTTCACCTGCCCAACGGCGCCGACCGCTCGCCCGACGTGGCCTGGGTGGAGAAATCCCGCTGGCTGGCGCTTAGCCCCCAACAGCGTGAACGCTTCGCCCCCATCGCCCCGGATTTCGTGGTGGAACTGCGCTCGCCCAGCGATGATCTGTCCGCCTTGCAGGCCAAGCTCCGGGAGTATCTGGACAGCGGCGTGCGGCTGGTCTGGCTACTGGACCGGCCCGGTCGGCGGGTGGAGATCCACCGGTCTGGTCAGGCCGTGGACATCAGGCCGGCGCCGGTAGTGCTATCGGGCGAGACGGTACTGCCCGGTTTCGAGCTGCGCTTCGATTAATTGGCCTCGCCCAGCACCTCGCTGATCTTCCCGGCCAGCGCCTCCCCCAGCGCCCGCTGGGATTCGGCGGTGAAATGCACCGCATCCACCCCGTCGGTGTCGATCACGCTGCCGGCATCGAAAAACGCCGCACCCGTGGTCTGGGCGATGCTTTGGTAGACATCCGCCAGTTGCCGGGAGCGCTCCACGCTCTGCTCGTCGAACACCTCGCCGAGAATTGTCGGTTCGGCCAGTGGCGGCGGCGCCACCAGCAGCACCCGGTGCGGGCCGTCGGCGGCGTACAGGGGGGACAGCAACAGGCCCAGCGCCAGTAACCCGGCGGTGGTGAACGTGCGCAACATGGTGACCTCCTTCGATGGCTTTGTTTATGGGTATGCGCACCCTGAAGCATAGCAGTCCATGGACCGCCCACCCCCGCTAGCCAGGTTCCGCGTGGGCGGGTACCGTATAAGTTTTGCCGATGGAGCATCATGGCCAGGACCGATTATTTTCCCCGGATGGAACTCGCCCCGCCCGGCCCCGAGATGCTGCTGCTGGCCCACCGTCAGCACCGGCGGCGCCGCTGGGGGGTATTTCTGCTGCTCTGGGTGCTACTTACCGGCGCGGCACTGGGCCACGTCTGGAGCCGCACGCCCCGCTACGAGGTGGAGGCGTTGCTGGCGCTCCCGGCAGGGCAGGGTGCCGATCTGGCGCTGGTGGATCTGGCGCTACAACGCCAGCAACTGCTCACCGGGGAGTTACTGGGTGCGGTGCTGGACGGCCTCCCGGACGATTCCGCGAGTATCGCCGAGCTACGCCGGATACTCAGCGTCGAGCCGGTGGGCGGGTCCATGCTGATGCTGCGAGCGGTGGGTGCCGACGCCGGGGCGCTGGTACGATTGGTGAACCGTTGGCTGGACGAGTACACGGCCCGCCAGAGCGAACAGCGGCAACGCACCACCGTGCGGGATGACCAGTGGCTGAATGATGAACTGGCGACGCTGGAGGCCGACCTCCAGGCACGCCGCCAGGCGCTGGCGGCATTTCGCGCCGAACACGATATCGTCTCGCTGGAGCGCCAGGAGAATACCGCCGCTGCCCGTCTCCAGGGTCTCACCGAGGCCGTGAACGAGGCCAATCAGGCGGCGGTGGCGGCTGGGGCGGAACTGGCGGCGGTGCGGGAGCGGCTGGCCCGGGGCCAGTCGCCGGGTACCGACCAGCAGGATCCGGGACTGCGCGATCTGGAGCGTGAGGTGGCCGACCTCCAGGCGCGCCTGCGGGATCTGGAACGGCGCTTCACCCCCGCCTATATGCGACTGGACCCGGATGTGGTGGCCCTCACCGAGACCCTGAAATCCCTGGAACAACAGCTTATCCGGCGCCGCCGGGCGGTGGCCGAGCAGGCGCTGGCCGAGGCCCGTCAGGCCGCCGACAGCGCCCGTAACCGGGTGCAGACCCTGGAGGCGCAACTCGCCGAATTTCGCGACACCGCCAGCCGGTTCGCCGGGCACTTCGATGAATACCAGACCATGATGGCGGCACTGGAGCGCCAGGAGGAGCGCTATCGGGCCTTGCAGGAACGCCAGGCGGAGGCTCAGAGCAGCACCCGCCAGCAGTTGCCCGCGGTGCAGGTGGTGGACCGGGCAAGGCTGCCGGACCGGCCGGTATGGCCGGACTACCGGCGGGACAGCCTGCTGGCGGTGGGCGGCGGGCTGCTGCTGGCGCTCCTCGGGGTGTTGATCTTCGATTTTCTCAACCGCCCACCGCCGGCCAGTCCGGCCTATCCGCCTGCATGGCAGTCGTTGCCCATGGGCTATGCGCCCGCCGCCCGGGGTCTGCCGGCGGCGGGACCGGAACCGGGCCTGTCGGGGCCGGCGCCGGCCCCGGCACTGCCGGCAAGCCCCCTGGAGTTGACCCCGGAGGCAGTGGCGACGCTGCTGGAGGTGGCCGACGCCGAGACCCGGACGTTGATCGGGCTGGCCCTCAGCGGGCTTCCCCTGGAGGCACTGGTGATGCTGGACCGGGCCGAGCTGGATCCGGCACAGGGCGTGGTATGGATGGGGGGTGAGACCGTGCCGCTGGCGCCACTGTTGCGGGGCTGGCTGGCAGCCCTGGGCGATGACGCCGAGGGGCCGCTGTGGCGGGACCGGCGGGGCTTTCCCCGCAGCCGCGAGGAACTGGAGGCGCTGCTTCGCACCTGCGCCCATGACGCCGGGCTGGACGCAGCAAGCCGGGTGGATCTGGCGGCGCTACGGCATACCTATCTGGCCTTCCTGGCCCGCCAGGGGGTGCGGCTGGGGGAGCTGGCGCGGCTCGCCGGGCTCGCGCCGGGGGAGGTGGAACGCTATCGACCCCTGGCGCCGCCGGGGCGGGGCAGGGCGCTCGCCGAGGTGGCGCGGGTGTACCCCGCCCTGGGGTGATGCTACCGGAACAGGGCGGACACCAGGCTCGGCCACGACTATGCTTGGCGAAAACCATCCAGGGAAAAGCCCATGAACGATCCCACGCCACGCCCCGAGGTACAGCGCCGCCAGTTGATCTCCGACGAGGTGGTGCTGGCCTTCCTGATGACCCTGTCCCTCATCGGAGTGTTCATCACCGATTTTTCCACCAGCGACAGCGCCTGGTACTGGCTGGTGATGGTGCCGGTATTTGCCGTCACCTGCCTGGTCACCGAGTGGAACCGGGCTCGGGCAGCGGGCCTGAGCTGGACGCGGCTCCTGTGGACCCAGTTGCTGCACTGGGGGGCGCTGCTGGTGGCCATGTACATGGTGTTCGAATTGCTGGGCCGGGTGGCCGGGGCGGGGCGGGTGAACATCGGCGTGGTGCTGGTGGTGATGCTGGCGCTCACCACCTTCCAGGCCGGGGTGTATATCGGCTGGCGCTACTGCGTGGTGGGGGTGGTACTGCTGCTGGAGGCGGTGATCGCCGCCTACTTCCAGGCCTATCTGTGGCTGGTGCTGCTGCTGGCGGGGCTGGCGGTGGCCGGCTCGCTGGCCTGGGTGCGCTACGGGCCGCGCAGCGATTGATCATCGAAGCCGGCACACGGTGACTCCGCGTCACCATTGACGCAGTGGCTGCCGGAGAACACGGCGTCACGAACATCCGTTACCACTGGCCATCATGCGATCCGCTCTGGACCGCCTGGTCCATCCAGTGGTTCTACCTGAACCACATCGCCGATCCACCGGGGATATCCAGAGGTGCCGTGGCGAGCCTCCGGGCGAGCATAAATTCACCCAAACACATGAATTCACGACCGTAATTGGCAGTTCCGGAAGAACTGGCATTGTTATTGATCAGTGTTTCCCGTGGCAGGAGCCATCACATCAGATCAACAGGAACGGGAGACGCACGATGCACATCAATAGTCAGCAGATCGCTCTCACCCCCGCTCTCGGCCAGCAACTGCTGACCTGGTGGCAGGCCGGCCTGAATTTTCTCGGTACCTGGCAGCAGCGCCACCGCCACCGGGAGAAACTGCGCCACCTGCTCCGCCACCTGAACGAGGCGCAACTGCGCGACATCGGCATCGATATCCATGTGGCCCGCTTTGAACGCGACAAGCCGTTCTGGCGCGCCTGAACCGTTCCCCTCCAGGGACAGGACCCCATGAAAATGATCAGCGAGCATCTTTTCAGTCGTCTGGACGAGGTTTTCCTGTGTCTGGACGAGATTGTCGAGGTTCGCCTGACGGCGGGCATGGACGATCACGAATCCGGTTATAGCCTGGACTGGCTACCCGGAGATGACTCTGAAACCATTGAAACGAATGGCCTACCGGGGCGACATGCCGCTGAAACGGCGTCCACCCACACTGGGGCCACCACCGACAACACCTTTGCTATCCAGGGAACCGATAACATGCAACAAGGCGATACCGAGATCCTGTTCTTCGATCGTTATCCCCGTCCGCAATCGCAGGACCAGGCCGACCACCAGGACACCGATGGCGAGTTTTCCAGGGAGGATCGAGACATCATTGACGTGGCGGTACTGAGCGAGAACTGATCCAGGTTCCAGTGGTGCGTTGCGCCACGGGGCTGAATCGAGTAAATTTCAGACGGTCAACCCACGGTAAGGATTACGACGACCCCATGTTCGCCCACAGCGCGATGAGCGGCATCATCATAATCGGGACCCCCGACCAGGTGCCCCCGTCAGCCGCGCGTTGAATTCCTGCCGCAACCGCAAACCCGGGCCACCTCCCAAAGGTTCCCGGGTTTTTTCATATTCAGAGTCAGCCCCATGTTCAAAGCCGTCAAACCCAATGTCGATATCCAGGCCGTGGAGCACCAGGTGCTCCAGCACTGGCGTGAGCAGAATGTCTTCCAGCGTTCCATGAGCGAACGGGAGAGCGGACCGGCCTTCGTGTTCTACGAGGGTCCGCCCACCGCCAACGGCCGCCCCGGCAGCCACCATGTCATCTCCCGGGCCTTCAAGGACATGTTCCCCCGCTACAAGACCATGCGCGGCCACTACGTGCTGCGCAAGGGCGGCTGGGACACCCATGGCCTGCCGGTGGAAATGGAGGTGGAGAAGCAACTGGGCATCACCGACAAGCGCCAGATCGAGGACTACGGAGTGGCGGCCTTCAACCAGAAGTGCCGGGAATCGGTGTTCACCTACATCAAGGAGTGGGAAGAACTCACCGAGCGGATCGCCTTCTGGGTGGACCTGGATAAGGCCTATGTGACCTATACCAACGACTACATCGAGAGCATCTGGTATATCCTGAAAAAATTCTGGGAGCGGGGGCTCCTGTACCAGGACTACAAGATCGTCCCCTACTCGCCCCGCTCCGGCACGCCTTATTCCAGCCACGAGGTGTCGCTGGGCTACAAGGAGGTGGAGGACCCCTCGGTCTACGTGCGCTTTCGGCTGCGCGACGGGGACGCCGAGGCATCCGATATCGAGACCCATTTCCTGGTGTGGACCACCACCCCGTGGACCCTGCCCGCCAACGTGGCGCTGGCGGTGGGCGAGAACGTGGACTACGCCGTTCTGCAAGGCCGCCAGGGGCCGGATGCACCGAAGGAACGGCTGATCCTGGCAGCGAGTCTGGTGGAGCAGGCGGTGACAGCCTACACCAGGGAGGGCGGCGGCTATCAACTGCTGAAAACCGTCAAGGGCAAGGAGCTGCTGGGCAAGCACTACCAACCCCTGTACGCCTACCTGCCGGTGGAGCAGGACTACTGTTACGTGGTGGGGGGTGATTTCGTCTCCACCGAGGACGGTACCGGCATCGTCCACATGGCCCCGGCCTTCGGCGCCGACGACCTGGAGGCCGGGCGCCGCTTCGGGCTGCCGGTGCTGGTGACGGTGAACGAGCGGGGCCGCTTCATCGACGAGATCGAGTTGGTGGCCGGCCAGGATTTCAAGGAGGCGGATAAAACCATCATCCGTGATCTGAAAGAGCGAGGCCTGATGCTCCACGCCGGGCGGGTGCGCCACAGCTACCCCCATTGCTGGCGCGACGGCGGACCACTCATGTACTACGCCCGCACCACCTGGTACGTGCGGGTGTCGGCCTTCCGGGATCGGCTGGTGGAACTCAACAACACCATCAACTGGGTGCCCGAGCACGTGAAGGACGGGCGCTTCGGGCGCTGGCTGGAGGAGGTCAAGGACTGGGCCATCGGTCGCGAGCGCTACTGGGGCACGCCGCTGCCCGTGTGGGTCTGCGACAACCCGGAGCTCGACCACCGGGTGTGCGTGGGTTCGGTGACGGAGCTGTCGGAACTCTGCGGACGGGATCTCACCGATCTGGATCTGCACCGACCCTATGTGGACGAGATCACCTGGGAGGTGGAGATCGACGGTAAGCGCGGCACCATGCGCCGGGTGCCGGAACTCATCGACGTGTGGTTCGACTCCGGCGCCATGCCCTATGCCCAGTGGGGCTATCCCCACCGCAACGCCGAACAGTTCCACGGCCAGTTCCCGGCGGATTATATCTGCGAGGCGGTGGACCAGACTCGCGGCTGGTTCTACAGCCTGCACGCCATCGCCACCCTGCTGGAGGACTCGGTGGCCTACCGCAACTGCATCTGCCTGGGCCATATCCTGGACTCCCAGGGCCGCAAGATGTCCAAGAGCCGCCCGGAGACCTTCGTCGGTCCCTGGGATGTGCTGAACGGCTACGGTGCCGACGCCTTCCGCTGGTACATGTACACCTCCGGCCCGCCCGGCGAATCCCGGCGCTTCTCGGTGGAATTAGTGGGCGATGTGGTGCGAAGCTTTTATCTCACCCTCTGGAACGTGCATAGCTTCTTCAGCACCTATGCCGAACTGGACCGCATCGACCCCCATGCACCGCAGGTGCCGGTGGCCGAGCGGGATCTGCTGGATCGCTGGATCCTCGGTGAACTGAACCTGCTGGTGGCGCGGGTGACGGAAGCTTTCGAGAACTTCGATGCCCCCAACGCCACCCGGCCCATCGAGGACTTCGTGGACGATCTCTCCAACTGGTACCTGCGCCGCTCCCGGCGCCGCTTCTGGAAGAGCGAGGCCGACCGCGACAAGCTCGCCGCCTACCAGACCCTGCACCGCTGCCTGACCACCGTGGCTCGCTTGCTGGCCCCCACCATGCCGTTTCTGGCAGAACGCCTGTATCTGGATCTGGTAAAGGCGGTGCAGCCGGATGCGCCGGATAGCGTGCATCTGGATACCTGGCCGGAGGCCGACATGGCTCTGGTGGACCACACGCTGGTGGAGGAGATGCGGCTGGTGAAGAGCCTGGTGCGGCTCGGTCACGCGGCGCGCAACAGCGCCGGTGTCCGGGTGCGCCAGCCGTTGGCCAGAGCCGCGTTTGCGGTGCCCTCCAACCGGGATGCCCAGGTGGTGGAGCGTTTCCAGGACATCATCATGGACGAGTTGAACGTCAAGGCCGTGGAGCGGCTGCAGGCCACCGCCGGACTGGTGCAGTACCGGCTGAAACCGGTGGATACCCTGGGTAAGGAACTGCGCAAGGATTTCCCGGCGGTGCGTAATGTGCTGGTGAACGGCGAGCCCGGGCAGGTGACGGCCTGGGGTCAACAATTGCTGGCCGGACAGACCATCCAGGTGACGGTGAACGACAAAACCTTCGATCTCGGCCCCGAGCAGGTGCTGGTCCAGCAAAGCGGCGCCGAGGGTTACGCGGTGGCCGAGAATGCCGGACTGCTCGCCGCGCTCACCACGGAACTGGACGAGGCGCTGATCCAGGAGGGTTTCGCCCGGGAGGTGGTGCGGCGTATCCAGCAGCTTCGCAAGGACGCCGATCTGGCTATCACCGACCGGATCGCGGTGAGTTACCGGGCAAGTCAGGGTCTACAGCCGGCCATCGACCGATTCGCCGACTATATCCGCGCCGAGACCCTGGCCGATACGCTCCAGGCACGGGATAGCCTGGACGAGGAACGGCAACTCCACGACGACTTCGAGGGCGAGAGTCTGACGGTGGGTTTGCGCAAAACGTCCACGGCATGACCGTAGGGCGGACATAGCGGGCGGACACAGGGGTTCGCCCCTACCCCACCGTCCGCCGGAACCGCGCCTTGGCCTCGATCACGGTGCGTAGCTCCGGCTCATCGGCCAGCAGTTTCTTGAACTGCTGGCGCCCGAAGCTCAGCAAAATGGTGGGCACCTTGGTGCGCACCGTGGCGTTGCGGGGCGCGCCGTCCAGCAATGCCAGTTCGCCGAAGTAGTCGCCCTCGTCCAGCAGGGTGATCTGCTCCTCCTTGCCGTCGCGATTGATCACCACCTCCACGGTACCGTGGACGATGATGAAGAACTTGTCCCCCGGATCGCCCTGCACCACCACCCGGCGGTCCTCCGGGTAGTATTCCGAGACCAGCATGGCGGCCACGGTGTCCAGATGGTCGTCGTCCAGATTGGCCAGCAGCGGGATGGCCCGCAGCCGCTGGGGCGTGCAGTGGGCGAACTGGCCGTCCTCATCGAACACGAAACCGCTCTGTTTCTGCCACATGCGGTAATAAAGCCCGCGCCGCTCCAGCAGTTCCTGATGCGTCCCCTCCTCCACGAAGCGGCCCTGATCCATCACCAGGATCCGATCCATATAGCTCACGCTGGCCAGCCGGTGGCTGGCGGCCAGCACCGTGCGGCCCCGGGTCACCCGCATCAGGGTCTTGATGAGGTTGTTCTCGGAGGGCTGATCCAGCGAGGAGGTGACCTCGTCCAGTACCAGCAGACGGGGATCGCGGAGCAGCGCCCGCGCCAGCGCCACCCGCTGGCGCTGCTCGCTGGAGAGGTTGCCGCCCTTCTCCCCCACCTGGGTGTCGTATTGCAGCGGCAGGGCCATGATGGCATCGTGGATGCCGGCGGCCCGGGCGGCGGCGACGATCTCCTCCTGGCTGGCGTTCAGCTTGCCCATGCGGATATTGTTGTGAAAGCTGGTGTTGAACAGAAAAGTCTCCTGGGTCACCACCCCGGTCTGGGCCCGGAAGGATTCCTCGGTGTCGCGGTTCAACTCCACATCGTCCACCATGATCCGCCCGCCGTAGGGGCCGTAGAGGCGCAACACCAGGTTCAGCACCGAACTCTTGCCCGAACCTTTTGGCCCGACAATGGCCAGCGACTCCCCGGCCAGCACCTTGAGGCTCAGGTTCTCCAGAGCGGTGCGATTATTGCCATAGCCGAAACAGATCCGCTCCAGGCTCAGTACCCTGGAAAGAGGAGGCACCATCCGCACCCGCACGGGCTGACTGGCGTGGGGCTCCTCGGCGAGGAACTCGTCCAATCGTTGCAGTCCCCGGGCGCCCCGCTGCAACAGCACCCGCGAGGCCAGCAGATAGCTCACGCTGTTGATCAGTTGCAGATACAGGGCGGCGAATGCCACCAGCGCCCCCAGTGACAGCACCCCGAAGGTGGCGAAGTAGGCGCCGATGCCGATGACGATCAACTGGATCAGCAACAGCGTCTGGCTGGCACTACGCTCCATGCGGAAGGTGGAGAAATAGCTCCGCACCGCCTTGTTGCCCAGATCCTCCAACTGGTTCCGGAACAGTTGCTGGTGATACTCCTGAAGGCCCAGGGTGCGCACCACCACGTTGCCATCGATGCTCTCGCGCATGAGGGCCGCCACCTGCCCTTCCCGGGTCTGGTGGGCGCGGTTGTGGTGCTGGGCGCTGATCCCCAGCACCCGGGGCATCAGCAGGGCGATGGGCAGCACCATCAGGGCCAGCAGGGCCAGTTGCCATTCCAGGGCGATCAACAGTAACGATCCGCCCAGCACCAGCAGGCCGTTCAGGATCACCGTGAACACCACCTGGGTGTAGACGTTCTCCACGTAGAGAAGATCGTCGGCAAACCGGGTGGTGAGTTGGTTGGCGTCGGTGCGGGCGTAGAAACTGGTGGACAGACGCTGGATCTGGCGGAACAACTGCAAGCGCAGATCGTTCATCACCCGGCTCCACATGCGTGCGGCCGTGTAGTCCTGTAGAAAACTCGCCGCCAGTTGCAGCAACCAGCCGCCGAACAGCAGGCCCAGCAACAATCCCAGCACCGGTCGACCGCCGAGAATGGCGTCATCGATCAGTCGCTGATAGCCCAGCGGCAACAGCAACCGGAAGGCCACTTGCAGGGCCAGCGCCACCAGAATGACGCCCAGCATCGGCCAGTAGATCCGCACGGCCCGCAGGGTGCGGCGAAAAAATTCCATGGTACCCGGCGTGGGGGGCGCGGGCTGGAAGGCGACGCCGACAGACTCGTCCAGGGAGGATACCGACATGTTCAGACCGCCGCCTCCATCCGGCATGGTATGGGATGTCTGGCGGGACCGCTGGTGATCTCCGACATATTGTGTGCCATCTATGGTTTCCGCTGCGGTTGAGTCCGACGCACCGTCATCCAAACGGGGCCACCGGACCCAGGATGAAAAAGACGTTCTGGCTGTGGACACCATAGACCTGCTGGCCGTCGATCTCGCGGATCTGCGCCAGCTCCGCCAGTTCCAGGAACACGGCGCGGCTGATGAGCGCCCAGAGCCCGGCCCGCACATGCACGTAAGGCGAGGGCTCGCCAGCGGCGTCGTATTCCACCCGGAGTGCATGCTCGGGGCCGGCGGTGGTGACATCGCCCACGTTGGTGCGAAATATCAGCGACCGGGAGTCTCCCTCGCCGTGGATCTCCAGCAACACCGCGACGAACGGGGCATCGTCCACCCGGATACGCCATTTCTCCACCGGAGTCAGCAAATAATAGCAGCCATCCTCCTCCCGGCGGAGAATTGTCGAGAACAATCGTACCAGGGATTCCCGGCGAATCGGCGTCGCCTCGTGCCACCAACTGCCGTCACGGGCGATACGGATGTCGATATCGCCGCTCAGCGGCGGGTTCCAGCGCTCCACCGGCGGGAGCCGGTTACCCTGTAACTGAGCGGCCAGGGTACTGGGATCGGGCGGGGACATGGTGATTCTCCTGGATCGGCGGCAAACTGGGACCGTCGCGGGCGTCGGGCGCATCCGCCCAGGCAGACCGCATCGTATAGTGAGCTGCACCGAACGCCGGCTTCCGGCGATTATAATCCGCCAAGGCGTTGCGTAGCAGTCGGGCAACTCCCCCGGACGGAATGGATCAGAGGGATTGTTTTCCGTAAACCCGAGCGAGACGAATACCCATGAAGACTTCCGTAGCGACCGGAACACACCCGCGCCAGCGTCACCATCCGGTCATGACCATGCTGTGCCTGATGGCGGTGTGCTGGCCCCTGTGGTCGGCCAGCGCCCAGCAGGTGGGCGTGCTGCTGCCGGTGGAGGAGACTCCCCCGGCACCGGACTTCACCCTCACCGACACCGCGGGAAGAACCCACACCCTCTCGGACTACCAGGGCAAGGTGGTGATCGTGAATTTCTGGGCTAGCTGGTGCGCGCCGTGTCGCAAGGAGATGCCCTCCATGCAGCGGGCCTGGGAGCAACTACAGGATCGGGACGTGGTGATGCTGGCGGTGAACTGGGGCGACGACATGGCCGCCGTGGAGCGCTTCATCGCCGGTTTGCCGCCGCTGGAGTTTCCACTGGTGTTGGGTGGCGACGAGGACATGATCAGCGACTGGGGGGTGAAGGGATTGCCCACCACGCTGGTGGTGGACCCCGAGGGGCGCATGGCGCTCAAGCTGATCGGCGATGCCGAGTGGGACAGCCCGGAGATCATGGAGCAGGTGCTGGACCTGCGGGAGGCGTCGGCGTCCTGATAGTTTCCGGCTAACGGGTCGTTCAATGAACTCGAATGGTGTCCAGCAAGCCGGGAGCGTATCCTGAACAGACAAGTTTCTTCGAGGATTCACAATCATGAGCGAAGCCAACCATCGCCGGCTGATCATCCTGGGTTCCGGCCCCGCCGGCTACACCGCAGCGGTGTACGCCGCCCGCGCCAACCTGAAACCGCTGCTGATCACCGGCATCAGCCAGGGCGGGCAGTTGATGACCACCACCGATGTGGACAACTGGCCCGGCGATCCGGAAGGACTCCAGGGCCCGGATCTGATGGCGCGGATGCTCAAACACGCCGAGCGCTTCGACACCGAGGTGATGTTCGACCAGATCCACACCGCTCACCTGAAAACCCGCCCCTTCAGGCTGGACGGTGACAACGGCAGCTACACCTGTGATGCGCTGATCATCGCCACCGGGGCCAGCGCCCGTTATCTGGGGCTGCCCTCGGAACAGGAATTTCTCGGCAAGGGCGTGTCGGCGTGTGCCACCTGCGATGGCTTTTTCTACCGTAACCGCAAGGTGGCGGTGGTGGGCGGTGGCAACACCGCGTTCGAGGAGGCCATGTACCTGTCCAACATCGCCAGCGAGGTGATGCTGGTGCATCGCCGGGAGGGCTTCCGGGCCGAGAAGATCATGGTGGACCGGCTCATGGACCGGGTGGACAACGGCAATATCCGGCTGGCCCTGAACCGCACGGTGGAGGAGATCCTCGGCGATGCCACGGGGGTGACCGGCATTCGCCTGCGCGATGAGCGCACCGACGAGGCCGAGGAACACGAACTGCACGGGGTGTTCATCGCCATCGGCCATACCCCCAACACCGGCCTGTTCGAGGGGCAACTGGCCATGGAGAACGGCTATATCCAGATCCACAGCGGCCTCAACGGCAACGCCACCGCCACCAGCATCCCGGGGGTATTCGCGGCGGGCGATGTGGCCGATCACGTCTACCGGCAGGCCATCACCTCCGCCGGCACCGGTTGCATGGCGGCGCTGGACGCCGAGCGCTATCTGGACGAGATCGGCAGCGTGGACCATGCCAAGCTCGCCGGTACCGTGGACGCCTGATCACCAGCCGAGGGCGCTGATGGCATCGTGCAGCGCCAGTACCCGGCGGGCCTCCTCCACGTGGAGGTTCTCCACCAGTCGGCCGTCCACCACCACCACGCCGCGGCCCTGATCCCGGGCCTCGGTCCAGGCGTGGATGATGCGCCGGCTGCGCTCCACGGTATCCATGGCCGGCGCGAACACCCGATTGGCCGCGGCCAGTTGCCGGGGGTGGATCAGGGTCTTGCCGTCGAAACCGAGATCCCGGCCCTGTTCGCAGGCGGCGGTGAGGCCCGCTTCATCGCCGAGATCCAGATGTACCCCGTCGAGGATCTCCAGTCCATGGGCACGGGCCGCGAGCAGGCAGTGGGACAGGGCAGCGAGCAATCCCAGCCGATCGCCTCTGGCCGGCAACCGCAGTTCCTTGGCCAGGTCCGAGGTGCCCATCACCACCACCGCCAGGCGCGGGTGGGCGCCGGCGATGGCGTGAGATTCCAGAATGCCCCGGGGCGTCTCGGCCATGATCCACAGGGGCAGATCCGCCGGCCCACCGGCCTCGTCCAGCCGCGCCACCGCCGCCAGCACCTCATCCGGCGCCGAGACCTTGGGTAATAGCACCGCATCGGCACCGGCAGTGGCCACCGCCGCCAGATCATCGCCGCCCCAGGGCGTGTCCAGACCGTTGACCCGGATCACCACCTCGCGGTTACCGAAACCACCCTCGCCCACCGCCGTCACCACCTGTCGGCGGGCAGTCTGCTTGGCATCCGGGGCCACCGCATCCTCCAGATCCAGGATCAGGCCGTCGGCCTCCAGGGTGCGGGCTTTTTCCAGGGCCCGGGCGTTGCTGCCGGGCAGGTACAACACGGAACGTCGGGGTTTCAGGGACATGGCGATTCTCCTTGGGCGAGGCCGAGGCGTTCGGCCTTGTGTAGTAACTGTTCGGCCATGCGGATGGAGGCGATGTCGATCATCCGCCCATCCAGGGTCACCGCCGCCCGACCCTGGCGCTCGGCCTCGGCCAGCGCCTCGGTGATGCGCCGGGCCTCGCGTACCTCGGATTCGGTGGGGGTGAACACTTCATTGGCCAGTGGAATCTGGGAAGGGTGGATGGCCCACTTGCCCTCGAAGCCCAGCACCGCCGCCCGCCGGGCGGCGGCCAGATAGCCCGCCGGGTCGGAAAAATCTCCGTAGGCGCCGTCGATGGGCCGAAGGTTATGGGCGCGGCAGGCCACGCAGAGCCGGGCCTGGGCGTAATGCCACATATCGTTCAGGAAGAACGCCCGGGGTTCGTCGCCGCCGGCGAGAATCCCGTAATCCGGATGGTGGCCGCCGATGGTGGTGGTGCGCATGCGGGTGGCGGCGGCGAAGTCGCCGGCGCCGAAGCTCATGGCCTCCAGCCGCCGGGAACTGCCAGCGATGGCCTCCACGTTGCTAAGCCCCAGCGGCGTCTCGATCAACGCCTCCAGCCCGATGGGCCGGGGCCGGGGCGCGTTCCGCTCGATTTGATCCAGCAGCGTGGCCACCAGATGCAGATCCGCCGGCACGTTCACCTTGGGCACCAGGATCATATCCAGCCGCTGGCAGCGCTCGGCGATGTCGATGAGATCCCGGTACATATAGGGCGTATCCAGACCGTTGATGCGCACCGACACCACCCGCTCCCCCCAGTCCAGGTCGTTCAGGGCCTGGACGATATTGGCGCGGGCGGCGGCCTTGTCGGCGGGGGTCACCGAATCCTCGCAATCCAGCAGAATCAGATCGGCGTCGGCGCGGGTGGCCTTTTCCAGAAACCGGGTATTGTTTCCCGGCACGGCCAGTTCCGAGCGTTGCAGGCGGGGAGGCGGCGTGGCCTGGGCGATGGTCATGGGAGTTCTCCAGCTTATTGAGAAAACAACCGGAATTTGGTAAAAAGGACGACTTCATGAATTTTAGCTGACCGGGAGGATCCCCGATGTCGAAAGTCTGCCAGGTGACGGGCAAGCGCCCCATCACCGGGAACAACGTATCCCACGCCAACAACAGGACCCGGCGGCGGTTTTTGCCCAATCTCCACTACCATCGCTTCTGGGTCGAGAGCGAACAGCGCTTTGTCCGTCTGCGGATATCCTCCAAGGGTATGCGCATCATCGACAAGAAGGGCATCGATACGGTGCTCGCCGATCTACGTGCCCGGGGTGAACGGGTCTAGGAGGTAACTCATGCGCGACAAGATCAAGCTGGTGTCCACGGCCGGTACCGGCCATTTTTACACCACCACCAAGAACAAGCGGACCATGCCGGATAAACTGGAGATCAAGAAGTTCGATCCGGTGGCCCGCAAGCATGTGCCCTACAAGGAAGCCAAGATCAAGTAAGGCGATTTCCAGAAAAGATTCTCCCGCCACCGACGTTATCCGTCATTCCCGCGGACGCGGGGATGACGGGTCGACTGGGGGTAATATTTTTCCGAATTCGCCTAAGGTTTTCCGGGATTCAAAAAAAACCCGCCCCGAGGGGCGGGTTTTTTCATGGGTGACAATCAGGCGGTGGATTGCAAGGAGTAGCTTCTCAGGGAGCGGGCAAACTCCTGCAGAGCCTGAATACCGCTGGCCTCGGCCTGGTTGCACCATTCCTGGAGACCCGCCAGCAGCTTTTCGTGGCTGGCGGTGGTGCGACTCCAGAGGTCGTTGAGCTGTTGCCGGTACTCGTAAACGGTGCGAAGGGTCTGGCTGAATTGCAGCGCATCCTGCAAGCGGTCGCGATCCCGCTCGTTCATCTGGGTTTCCTCCTTCACCAGCAAGGCCCGGGCGCGCTTCAGGAGTCGCCGTCCGGAGGCATCGGCATCCCGAAGTTCCTCGCGCACCACCGGCAGCACCACATCCCGGGCGAAATCGGCCATCACGTAGAGCCGGTTCATCACCACCGCCCGCAGGGTATCCAAATCCACCGTCTGCTTGGCTGCCACCCGCCGGGGGCGGGGCGCCACTTTACGCACCCGGGCCAGACCCAGCGCCGACAGCAGGCGGATATAGCACCAGCCGATATCCAGTTCCCACCACTTGTTGGCGAGCTTGGCCGAGCTGGAGAAGGCGTGGTGGTTGTTGTGCAGTTCCTCGCCGCCGATGAGGATGCCCCAGGGCACGATGTTGCGGCTGGCATCGCGGGTCTCGTAGTTACGATAACCCCAGAAATGGCCGATGCCGTTGATCACACCGGCAGCCCATAAGGGTATCCAGAGGAGTTGCACGGCCCACACGGTGAGCCCCAGTGGCCCGAACAGCAACAGGTCGATGAACAGCATCAACCCCAGACCGCTCACCGAGTGACCACTATAAATATGCCGCTCCATCCAGTCGTCCGGCGTACCGTGGCCGAAGCGATCCAGGGTTTCCCGATTATTGGCTTCCTTACGGTAAAGCTCGGTGCCCTCCAGCAACACCTTGCGAATCCCGAACACCTGCGGGCTGTGGGGGTCGTTCGTGCTCTCGCACTTGGCATGGTGTTTCCGGTGAATCGCCACCCACTCCTTGGTGACCATACCGGTGGTGAGCCATAACCAGAAGCGAAAGAAGTGACTGACCGCGGGGTGTAGATCCAGCGCCCGGTGGGCCTGAGCTCGGTGCAAGAACACCGTCACCGACACGATGGTGATATGAGTCAGAATCAGGGCAGCGATCATCACTCCCCAGAAAGGAAGGTCAAGAAGACCATTTAGCATGCAACTACCTCGAAAATACGGCTGTGGAACCACAGTTCGGCGACAGAGATGCCGGAACACTGTAAAACCACAGAATCCGGCGCTACCCCCGATTTTATCATCAATTTTGGGGTGTATGATGACTGAGACACAGCCTGCCACCCACACGTTCAATCCAGCCGAATGCCCGAACTGCCCGAGGTCGAGACCACCCGCCGGGGCCTCAGCCCCCATCTGCTGGGACGCACCATCGACCGGGTGGTGATCCGCGAGCGGCGCCTGCGCTGGCCCATTCCGGAGGATCTGGAGCAGTTGCTGGAGCGACAGGTCATCCGGGATCTCCGGCGCCGGGGAAAATATCTGCTGATGGACACCGGGCAGGGCAGCGCCCTGTGGCACCTGGGCATGTCCGGAAGCCTGCGGCTGTTGCCCGCCCATCAGCCACCCGATAAGCACGACCATGTGGATATCCTGCTGGATTCGGCGCTGTGTCTGCGCTACCACGATCCCCGTCGGTTTGGTTCGCTGTTATGGGCGGGCGAGTCGCCCGAGGATCACCCGTTGCTCCGCCATCTGGGTCCGGAGCCGCTGGACGACGTTTTCACCGGCGATAGCCTGCACCGGGCCGCCCGCGGTCGGGCGGTGGCGGTTAAGCATCTGATCATGGACAGCCGGGTGGTGGTGGGGGTGGGAAATATCTATGCCAACGAGGCGCTGTTCCTGGCTGGTATCCGTCCCGGTCGCCCCGCCGGGAAGATCTCCCGGCCCCGTTATCGGAAACTGGCCGAGGCCATTCGCGAAGTGCTCCGGGAAGCCATCGCAGCGGGCGGCACCACACTCCGGGATTTCGTCGACGGCAATGGCCAGCCCGGCTATTTCAGCCAGAGCCTGCGGGTCTACGGACGCGCCGGATTGGCCTGCGGACGCTGTGCCGGCACGGTCCACTTGCAACAACTGGGACAACGTGCCACGTATTTCTGCCCCCGCTGCCAGCGTTAGGCATCAACCCTGATCCCCATAGCCGGTGGTGTTTTTTTCCACCCAGCGTTCGCCGCTGGCGAGGGTTTCCTTTTTCCAGAAAGTAGCCCGGGATTTCAGGGCTTCCATGATGTACCGACAGGCATCGAAGGCGTCGTGTCGGTGTCCGCTCCAGACCCCCACCAGCACGATGGGATCGCCGGGATGCAAGCGTCCCACCCGGTGAATCACCAGGACATCCAGCAGCGTCCAGCGCTGTTCCGCCTCGGCGACGATGGCCGCCAGTTGTTTCTCGGTCATGCCCGGATAGTGCTCCAGGGTCATGACCTGTACCGCATCGCCCTCGTTGCTATCGCGCATGGTGCCCACGAAGCTTGCCGTGGCGCCGAATCGCCCCCGCAGGTGCGGCTGGCTGTCCTGGTGGTGAGCCAACGCCGCCAGGGGCTCGAAAGGCGTCTCCCGTAGCTCAATGTGCATATCAACCCCCCGTCACCGGTGGAAAGAACGCCACCTCGTCGCCATCGCGGAGCACGCTGCCGGGATCAGCGTATTCCTGGTTAATGGCGATCAGGGTGTTCGGTGGCAACGGGGTATCCGGCCATAACCGGGACCAGAGTTCGGTCACCGTCAGAACGTCTTCCATGTTCAACCGATCATCCGAGCGTCCGAGTCGCTCCCGTAAACTCGCGAAATAGCGGACATGTACGGTCACAGCTCACCTCCTGCAAAAGTCCGTATTTGTGAAGATTTGTGTCATCAGACCGGATCTTTAGAAGTTGACTTCGAGGTTAATTCTCGGCGTCCACGAAAGCCGGTGTCATTTCGCGAATGCGCTTTCCCGTGATGGACAATTAGTGACCCAGCCCGACACTCAAACTTAGTAAAACAATGGCCTTTTTCACATTTTTCAAAAATCCATGCCTGTTTTAATCGATGGATTAGAAAAATGACAAGTAATTATCCCATTCCCGATGGCAAGGTATGAATACTGCAGTCATCACATTACTTAACGGGATTATACCCGATTTACTGGCTTAATTTGAAACAATATCAGACGGAGTCACCATGCAACACCTCCAACGTCGAGATGGACAACGCGGCTTCACGTTGATCGAGATCTTGATCGCCATCATCGTACTTTCCCTGGGTCTGTTGGGTCTTGCGGGATTACAGGCCACAGGATTACGCAATAACACCAGTTCCTATCTACGTAGTCAGGCCACCTTCCTAGCCTATGACATAGCGGATCGGATCCGTGCCAATCGTCGCGATGCGCTGAACGGCGCCTACGACATCGACCTCAAGGACAACGCCTCGGGAACGAGTCTGGCGGTGCTGGATGTGCAGGAATGGAAAGCCCTGTTGGCGGATCGCCTGCCCGCTGGTGACGGCGCGGTGCAGAGCAGCCAGATCGGCGGCAAGACGGTCTTCGTCATCACCGTGGAATGGAATGATACCGCTGACGCCACGCCGCTTCAGTCATTCTCGTTCCATACCGAACTGTAAGGGAAGAGCACCATGCCACGGTTTCAGCATACGGTCCACGGGCATCGCGGACAGATGGGAGTGGCCCTGGTCACTGCCCTGATTTTTCTGATCATCCTCACCCTGCTCGGCGTCACCGCCATGCAGACCACCACCCTGGAGGAGAAGATGGCGGGTAATGTGAGGGATCTCAACCTGGCTTTCCAGGCCGGTGAAGCTGCGCTACGGGAAGGCGAGCAACGCCTGCAGGCAGCGGTGCTGCCGGACTTCGATGGTGCCGACGGATTGCATCAACCCGGCGATCTCGCTCAGCCAAACCTCTGGCAACAGGAAACCATCTGGAACAGCGCGGCCGCGGTGTATTCCGAGACTCTCACCGATGTGGCGGAACCTCCCCGATACATCGTCGAGGAGTTAGCCCCGATTCCCGATACCGGCGGCAGTCTGGCCGCCGACAAGCCCATCCCCGATGTCCAGGTTTACCGGGTAAGTGCCCGGGGCGTGGGCGGATCACCGAGCACCGTGGTGATCCTGCAAACCACTTATCGGCGCTGATCTGGCCGAGTCAAGTTCAAAGTTATGAGCCGTCGAGGAAACAATTATGTCCCCTAGTAGACTATCGATTCGGAGTCGCGGTTACCCGAGCCGGATCCTACCCGTGATCCTGGGCATGGTGATAACCGTCATGACTCATGCTCAGGATCTCAATATCAGTCAGGTTCCCCTGTTTCTCGGCCAGAATATTCCACCGCTTTTGATGTTGGTGATGGGCCGGGATCATAAACTCTATTACGAGGCTTATAATGACGCCTCGGATCTGAATGGCGATGATATTCTCGATGTGGGTTATGATCCGAATATTACCTATTTCGGCTACTTCGATTCGTTCAAGTGTTACACCTACGATGGTGGCGATAAACGCTTTAACCCCGTCAGTCAGACCAGCGACAAGACCTGTGATGGTTACTGGAGCGGGGATTTTCTGAACTATCTCACCACCGCCCGGATCGATGCTCTACGAAAGGTGCTCTATGGCGGCTACCGCAGCTTGGATAGCACCACCGAGACGGTTCTGGAGCGCACCTATGTGCCGCAGGATGCCCATAGCTGGGGCAAGGAATACCGTTCCATCGACCACGACGGCTACGATATCCGAAATTTTGCGCCCCTCCCCTTGCCCGCCGAGGGCACCCGCCATCTGTTTGCCAACACCACGGTGGGTAACGACGCCGACGATCCGCCCCTGCTGCGGGTACTCACCCACAGCGATTATCGCATCTGGGAATGGGTGTCCATCGAAAGACCGGTGGCCGGCACCCGCTGCATGCACGGGGGCAACGGCCCCAACTGCGAGCGAGCGGCGACCGAGGCTCAAACGGACTGGGAGATCGTTCCACCGGAGGCGTTTCGCAACCTCACCATGACCACCTACGATACCCGGGGCTATAACCGTCACCCCAATGACCATGGCGAATACAACGACCTGATCAGTCAATACGCTGTGGATAAGGAACTGTTCGGTTCGGGGCCGGTGGCCAATATCGACGGCGATCGCAATCCCTTTGGCAACGACAACGATTATCTGTCCCTGTTCCGGGGCGAACTGGTGGTGCCGGAAACCCGCCAGTATCGCTTCGCGGTGGACGGCGACGATGCCGTGGAGTTACTCATCAACGGTACCGTGGTGGCGGCCTGGTACGGCGGACACGGTCGCTGCAATTGCCAGAGTCACGACGGTACCATCACCCTCAGTGCCGGCACCCACGACATCGAATTCCGCCATCAGGAAGACGGCGGCGGGGACAATTACTATCTCTACTGGGAGACAGCCACCCCTGCCATGCCAGCCTCGGAGATGACCGACTACATCGCCCGGGTCAAGGTCTGCGACAGCAGCGTGGGACTGGAGGACAACTGCCAGATCTATGGCGAACTCAATCCCTCCTATAAGCCCGTGGGTATTCTTCAGGAATACGGCGAGGACGAGAAAATCCTGTTCGGTCTGATCACCGGTTCCTACCGGAACAACCTGGAGGGCGGGGTGCTGCGCAAGAACGTGGGTAGCTTCACCGACGAGGTGAACCCCGAAACCGGCCAGCTCACCACCGAGGTGGGCGTCGTCCGGACCATCGATAAACTCCGGATTCGCCGTTTCGGCGGGGGCTACTCCTACGGCAGTTGCGGCTGGATCACCGATGAATCCCTGGCCGATACCGACAACCGCTGTCACGACTGGGGTAACCCCATCGCCGAGATGATGTACGAGGGACTGCGCTATTTCGCTGGCAAGGCAGCCCCCACTGCGGCCTTCGACTACTCCGGCAGTACCGACGACAACAGCATGGGTTTACCCAAACCCACCTGGGAAGATCCCTATGGCCAGGACAATTACGCCTGGTGCGCCAAACCGGTGCAACTGGTGATCAGTGACATCAATCCCTCCTACGACACCGATCAGTTACCCGGCAGCGCCTTCAGCAGTTTCAGTGGGGATATCAGCGGCCTGGACGTGAGCGCGTTGGGCGATAAGATCTGGGCCAATGAGCCAGGACTCCAGAGCAGTCGGCGAGTATTCATCGGCCAGTCCAGCACGGTGAGCGACGGTGCCCCCACCGAGAAGACCGTTACCGGTTTCGGCAGTATTCGCGGCCTGAGCCCCGAGGAACCCACCAAACAGGGTGGGTACTACGCTGCCAGCGTGGCCTATCATGCCCTCAGCAACGATATCCATTCCATCGACCACGACCAGACCATGAACACCTTCGCGGTGGCGTTGGCCTCGCCGCTGCCCCGCATCGAGATCCCGGTGGATGACGAAAACGCCGTGGTACTGGTGCCCTTCGCAAAATCGGTGGGCGGTTCCGGCGTGAGTACCGACGCCGATGATTTTCAGCCCACCAACACCATCGTCGATTTTTATGTGGAGACCGTGCAACCCGACTACGGCAAGTTCCGGATCAACTACGAGGACGTGGAGCAGGGGGCCGACCACGATATGGACGCCATTGTCGAGTACGAATACCGGCTCAACACCGACGGCACCATCAGCGTGACCCTGAATTCCACCTACGCCGCTGGCGGCATCATCCAGCACATGGGCTACGTGATCTCCGGCACCACCGCCGACGGCATCTATCTGGAGGTGCGCGACGTGGACACCGGCGCCAACAACGATCCGGATTACTATCTCGATACACCTCCCGGCGTACCCCCGGCCCCCAACAACACCGGTTGGGACGACGACCAACCCCTGCCGCTGATAGCCACCCGGGTATTCACCCCGAGAACCTCCGGCACCGATACCGGGATGTTGCTGAACGATCCCCTCTGGTATGCCGCCAAGTGGGGTGGATTTCAGGACACCAATGACAACGATATGCCGGATCTGGCCGATGAATGGGACGTGGACCGGGATGGTAATCCGGACAACTACTATCTGGTTACCAATGCGCTGGGACTGCGCGACCAGTTGGACCGGGCCTTCACCCGGATACTCGGGGTGACCTCCTCGTCGTCGTCCATCAGCACCAACTCCACCCGACTGGACACCGACACCCTGGTCTACCAGGCCCGCTTCAGCAGCGAGGACTGGAGCGGTCAGTTGCTGGCCTTCCCGGTGCAACAGAACGGTGCCCTGAGTGGCCACATCTGGGACGCGGCGGATCTGATTCCATCACCGATGCTGCGCAATATTTACACCACCGACTCCGACACCGGTCTGGGCATCCCTTTTCTCTGGGACTTCCTGTCCACCGCCCAGCAGAGCACCCTGGATCAGGACCAGACCGGCACGGTGGACAGCCTCGGTGAACAACGGGTGGCGTATCTACGCGGGGATCGGAGCAACGAGTTGGGCCGGGGCGGGGTTTTCCGTGATCGACCCAGCGGCGTGCTGGGCGATATCGTCAACTCCGACCCCACCTACGTGGGCACCCAGAACTTCGGTTACCACGTGCTGCCCGATGCCAGTGGCGCCAGCTACGCCGATTTCGTGGACGCCAAGGCCAATACCCGGGCGATGCTCTATGTGGGCGCCAACAACGGGATGCTCCATGGCTTCGATGCCAATACCGGCGTGGAACAATTGGCCTACATTCCCAGTAACGTGATTCCGGCGCTGAACCGGCTCACCTCGCCGGATTATACCCACCGCTACTACGTGGACGGTCCGCCCCAGGTGGGCGACGCCTACCTGGGCGGCCAATGGCATACGGTGTTGCTGGGCACCCAGGGCGCTGGTGGGCGCGCTGTATTCGCCCTGGATATCAGCGATCCGGACAATTTCGCCGACAACGCTGTCCTGTGGGAACTGGAACATGCCGATGTGGGCTATCTGTCCAGCGCCACCATCGTCCGCCTGAAGAACGGTCAGTGGGCGGCGCTGATAAGTAACGGCTACAACAGCGCCAACCATCGGGCCCAACTACTGCTGGTGGACCTGGAGGACGGTTCAGTCATCGATACCTACGACACCGGGGTGGGTAGCATCACCGAACCCAACGGCCTGTCGCCACTCATCCCGGTGGATCTGGACCGGGATCGCATCACCGATGTGGTCTATGCCGGCGATCTACTGGGTAATGTCTGGAAGTTCGACTTCACCGCCAATAACGTCAATTCCTGGGGTTTTGCCCACAAGCAGGGTAATAACCCACGCCCCCTGGCCACCCTCAGAGACGCCGACGGCAATCCGCAGCCCATCACCGCCCGGCCCGAGGTGGGTACCCACCCGGATGGCAACGTGATGGTCTACGTGGGCACCGGTAAGTTCTTCGAGGCGGGTGACGAGGTGGTACCGGTGGACCAGAGTCTTGTGGATATGCAGTCCTTCTATGGTCTCTACGACAACGGCTCGCGCATCATCGGTGACCGGGATCAGACCCTGCAAGTCCAGCAATTGCTCGGGGAGGTCAGCGAGTTCGGCCAGGAGTTACGCTCCAGCACCGACACCGAGGTGGACTACAGCAATTACCGGGGCTGGTATCTGGATCTGGTCTCACCGGTGGCGGGCCGGCAGGGGGAGCGGGTGGTGAGTACGCCTTTGCTACGCAGTGGGCGGTTGATCTTCACCACCCTGATTCCCTCTGAGGATCCCTGCGCCTTCGGTGGCAGCGGCTGGTTGATGGAACTGTCGGCGGTCACCGGCAGCCGTCTCGACTATCCGCCACTGGACCTGAACAATGACGGCCAGATCAACGAACTGGATACCATCTCGGCAGCCAACAGTCCCACCGGCCAACCTATCGCGCCATCGGGCAAGAAGTCCGAGGTGGGCATCATCAAAAGCCCCGGTATCGTTTCCGCCGGCGAGGTGGAGTACAAGTACACCAGTGGCAGCAGCGGTCAGATCGAGGTACTGACCGAACAAGGCGACGACAGTCGAGGTCGCCAGTCCTGGATCCAGCTTCGCTGAGTCATCCATCGCCAGCCCCCGGCAATGCCGGGGGCTGCCAACCACCCGCTGACTACTGCACCTGCACCTGGATCTGGGCAATACCACCGGACCTGACCGGGATAGCCACCGAACCGTTACGCAGCGGGATCCGCACGGTCAGACGTCCCTGCTTGAAGCCCTCGATCACCCCGCGGTGCTGGTTGCCGTTGACGGTATCGATGATCACCCGCCTGCCGATATAAAGATCCAGTTCCTCATGGGGTAAGGTTCGATAAACCGATTCCTCGGCCACCGAAGCAGCGGTTTCGGCATCGGTCACAGTGATCGCCCTCACATCCCGCCAGGTGGAATTTTCGCTGACGCCGGCTTCAGGAGCCGGTGACGCTGCCACCGCCGCTGTGGTATCCACCAATGGGGTCCAGCGTTGTGAATCCAGGCTGATCCGTCGATCGTCCACCGCTCGACCGTTCACTGTCAGGGTGGTCCCGTCATCTTCCAGTAGCGGCAACCAGTGGGCCAGATCCAGGGTCAGTGAAATGGCATCGACCGGTTTCAGCGCCAACTGGATCTGCCCCTGATCCACTGCCAGAAATCGGGCATAACCGTTGACCAACCCCGTGCCGACCTCCACGCCCCGCTGTTGCAGGGCATCTCCGAGGTCCCGGGTGTGCTCGCCAATGACCCGTGCCAGCGTCCGACCGGTACGTTCGCCGCAATGGGCGAGCTTGCGCCGGTTGAAACCCCGATCACTCAGCCGGAGATCGAGTTCGGTCAGCATGGGCGGCTCGCTCAGCCAATCAGCCAGACCTCGGGCAGGCGGGAGTAACGATCCCCGCAGTTGCAGTTCAGCGATCTGTTGCAGATCAAGAGATAGATCCACGGTCACCCCCTGCGCCTCATGGGCCACCATGGCGCTCAGATCCATGCCGATGTTCTCCACGCCGAGGGCGGCAAAATCCTCCGGCGCCAGCCATTCATCGCCGCAACCGTGGGCCAACGAGAACGGCGGCAGCAAACGCAGGGCGTCGCTGGACAGGCGCATCCGTAGATCCTCCACCAGCACCGACAACCTGGTCGGTAACCGATGTTGTCTCAGTTCCCGGAGGGTCTCCAGCAGGGCCAACGGCCCCCCGGTGACCAGCCGTAGCTTGCCGATGCTGTAGGTCTCCCCGGCGCGGGTGATCCGCAATTCCCGCAATCCCACACTGCCCAGCAACGATGCCTGGGTACGTCGGTAGCGAATCGTTACATGGGGCGATAACTGGTCGATCCAGCGATCCATCAACTGCCGGGTCTCGTACCAGAGGTAAAACTGTGTTCCGGCCACCACAAGACCCACCACAACTATTCCCGAAAGCACCGCACGGCGCATGATCATCACCTCCCTGAACGCAACACCACGACCCCGATCCACCTTGATATAGCCATGGGATCCACGTCTCCCTGGGGAGACGGTCGATCCAGCATACCGTGGAAATTCCGGGCCAGCGACCATCCGGCCCGCGGATCCACTACAGCGTCAACCGGAATTTGCTGAGCAACAGACCCGGTAGCAGGCTGCTGCGGCTGGAACGCCGCCCGTAGCTGCCCGGATCCAGCAACAGGGATTGCTCACGGGTGATCTCCTCCAGCGCCTCCCCCAGCATTCGGTAGAGGGTATCGTCGAAACGCATCACCTGCACCGGTTCCCGGAGTTCTCCACCCTCCACCCAGAATGTGCCGAAGCGGGTCATGCCGGTGATCCGCCCGGCATTGGCGTCGGAGTAATTCAGATACCAGAGATTGCCGATGTAGAGTCCCCGGTCCAGCGCCGCGAGCGCCTCCCCGGTGGCCAGACCACCCGGGTCCATGGCCAGGGACAGGGGAGCCTCGGCGGCATCGGCGCCGTTGCAGGGCACACCGTACTCGGCGGCGGAGCGAGGGCTCACCAGGCAGTCCCGGTAACGACCCCGCTCGATCAGCGTCACCCGGGGCGGTCGGCGAAACCCGCTGGCCTGAAAGTCCGGGGCGAGACCGGCCTTGGTATGCTCGACGAGCCTTACCCGCGGATCCAGCCGGGCATCGTTCTCGATCATCGCCAGCAGCGGGGTGCTACGGGTCCGGTGGGATTGCAGCCCGAACCCCCGCCAGCCCAGCAGATCGGTGATCTCCTCCAGCGCCTCGGGGGCAACAAAAGCCCGGTACTCACCGGGATCCAGGGTCCGGGCCGGGCGCCCGAGCAGGGCCAGTTGTCGCTCGGCGGCGGCAACACGGGCGAGCCATCCGGCGCTGTCCCAGCGGGTACCGGCATAGCGGGATTTTACCGCCCGGTCCTGGTGCAGATAAAGACTGAAATCCAGGTTGAAGCTGGCCTGTTGGTGCCAGTTGCGCTGTCCCCGGGTATCGCAGAAACCATGGTAGACAGGACCGCTGGCGAGGATGCCCACCATGTCATGGTAGGCCACGGCGGCGAGGATCTCCGCCACCAGCGCACTACTATCGGGCAAATCCTCGCCCTGAATGGATTCGCTGCAGGATGGGTCGGGAGGCAGTTGCAGATGGGGATCCTCGGGCAACAGCGGCAGGATCTCGCGCAGTTCCGCCAGCAGCGCGGTGAGCCGCCCCCGGTCCTGCGTCGGGTCGCCGGTCAGGCCCAGTTCGGCGGTGGCATGGCGCTGCCCCTGCACCAGATCCACGGCGAGGGTCTGCTGGCGTACCCGACCGGCCTGGCGGATCCGGGCGTGGTTGAAGCGCACGAAATCCGACACCTCGCCCCGGATGTGGGCGCCGAGGTATTCGTCATCGGCCACCAATATGGGCAACAGCGCCGCCAGTTCCTGGAAATAATCCCGCATCAGCCGCCTTCCCCACCGAACACCATGACCTCTTGAAACCGGCAAGGCGGGCTGGCATGGCCCACCCGCACCGCCTGGTTGGGCTCGCCCTTGCCGCAGTTGGCGGCGGCCAGTACCTGGCGACTGGCGGCGTCGCCCACCCCGTCCAGTTGACGCCAGAAACCGGCCGAGATACCCCGGTAGTTGGGGTTCTTCACCACCGTGGTGAGTTCACCGTCCTCGATCAACCGACCCCATTCACAACCGAACTGGAACTTGTCACGGGAATCGTCGATGGACCAGGAGCAGTTGGTCTGGAGATAGATGCCCCGCTCTACCCCGGCGATCAACGCATCCAGGGTGCTGTCACCGGGCTCCAGATTGAGATTGGCCATCCGGTCGATGGGCGGTCGGTTCCAGTGGCAGGCCCGGCTGCTGGCCACCCCGGGCAGACCGCTGCGGCGCTGGGAAAGTCCCCCGCCAAGACCCCGCAGCAGGATGCCGTCGCGGATCAGATACTCCCGCTGCGCCGGCAGGCCCTCGTCGTCGAAGCCATAGCTCGCCACCTCGCCGCCGGTGGTGGGGTCGAAGGTGACGTTCAGCAGGGCCGAGCCGTAGCGGTAGTGGCCGAACATCGCCGGGGTGACGAAGCTGCGCCCGGCGTAGTTACGCTCGTCGCCGAGAATCCGGTCAAGTTCCAGGGGATGGCCAATGGATTCGTGAATCTGCAACACCATCTGATCCGGCGCCAGGATCACGCTGCGCTCGCCGTCGGGGCAGTTGGGGGCGGCGAGCAGGGTCAGCGCCTCATCCACCACCCGGGCCGGAGCCTGCTCGAAGTCCACCGCCTCCAGGATCTCCAGGCCGCCCTGGCGAAAGTACGTATCGCCTCCGAAACTGCGCCGCTGGGTCTCGCCACGGTGATGGGCACTGACCGACAGCGACGGCAGCAGGCAATCCAGTTGCTGCCAGAGCCGGGCACCGTCGCTATCCAGCAACAGGCTCTCCTGCTGCTGAAAGCCAAGCCCCACCCGGCGCTCCACGATCCGCCCGTCTCCCGCGGTGCGGGCGCAGAGCCGGCGCAACAATTCCAGCTTGCTGTGCAGCGACCAGCTATCCCAGGGTATCTGCACCGGGCTGCGATACTCTCCCCGACAGGCCCGGGGCGCCCGGGACGCGGTCTCCAGCAGATGCAGGTTCGCGCTTTGCCGGGCCCAGGCCCGGGCCTCGGCAAAGGCCCGACGCAGGCCGGCGGGACTCGGATCGGCGGTGGCGGCATAGCCGTGACCCCCGTCCTCCACACTGACCATGACCCCCAGATCCTCACCCCGGCGCACCGGTTGCACTACATCCCGGCGCACCTGTAGCCATTCGTTACGCTGGCGCACCGCCCGCAACGAACAATAAGGCACTGCGGGGACGAGTTCCCGGAACCAGCGTTCCAGTTGACTGAAGGTGGTCATGGCGGCAGAAATCGTCCGGCTGCATCAGGGATGCAGGCGTCGATTGGCAGCGGCTGCAAAAGTTCCATCCCCGCCGGAGCGGGGATGGGAGTCACTGGAGGAGCGGACAATCACCGGGACCGGCGGCGGGTAGCCCGCCGGGCATGGCTCAGTGAGCCATCAGTACCGGTACCGTCATGTGATCCAGCAGATGCCGGGTAGCCCCGCCGAACACCAGTTCCCGGAACCGGGAATGCCCGTAGGCTCCCATGACCATCAGGTCCACCTCCTCGTCGGCGGCGCGGGACAACAACAGATTACCCACGTCGATATCGCTCACCACGATCTGATGGGCCTCGGCCCGAACCCCGTGGCGGGCCAGATGCAGACAGATGTCGGCCCCCGGCACATCACCCTCGCCGGCGCTGCCACGTGGCGGATTCACCGACACCACCTCCACCCGCCTGGCCCGCTGCAGCAACGGCATGGCGTCGGCCACCGCTCGCACCGCCTCGCGGGTGGCATTCCAGGCCACCATGATATGCTCACCCACCACCTTGGGCGCACCGATGTAGGGCACGAACAGCACCGGGCGACCCACTTCCAGAACCATGTGATCGGTGGTGGCGGCATCCACCGATTCGGGATCGTCGCTGTCGGCCTGTCCCACCACCACCAGATCCACATAACGCCCGTGCAGGGTCAGGCAGTTCACCAGATCACCCTCCACGGCCCGCCATTCGTAGCTGACGCCGCTACCCTCCAGGATCTCCTGGAAGGTTTTCTCCAGACGTCGGGCCTGTTGCATCCCCGCCTCCCGCTGGGCAGCGAGGATCTCGGCACCGATCTGCACCTCCGCATAGGGCGGAATCGCGTAGTGGGGAATCACATAGAGACCGGTGAGGTGGGCATCGTGGATGCGGGCCATGTTCAAGGCGGTGGTCAGACGATTGGCACTGGCCCTGGTACCATCGATATGGACCAGAATATCTTTGATGGCCATGGTGGCACTCCTCCTGGCTGTTTTCGAATATCGTTATTATCCTCCCGGTCAATCAGCGGATTCTTGATCTGGATCAAGGGTCGGCGGGACGGTCCGGGGGAATATCCAGGATTGGTGTCCGGATTCCCGGTCCGATATCATAAATCGAAGTGCCTGCTGGAAGCTGCACCGCAAGCCCACCTGTTTACCCGGATATATCCGGATAATGTTGGAGAATCGAGCATGTCGCCGAGTCGAGCCAAGTCTCTCGCTGCTGTGCTGCTACTACTGAACCTCTCGCTGCTCACCGCCTGGGCTGCCGATCTGCAACGGGGCCTGGACGCCTACCAGCGTGGTGATTACGCCACCGCGCTATCGCAGTTCGAACCGCTGGCCGAACAGGGCGATCCGGTGGCCCAGTTCAGCCTCGGAGTTATGTACGACAACGGCGAGGGAGTGATTCAGGATTACGAAAAGGCTTTCCAGTGGTTTCGTCGGGCGGCCGAGCAGGGCCATGCCCGGGCCCAGGGCCATCTGGGGCGAATGTATTTTCTCGGCCGGGGCGTGGAGGAGGATCTGGTGCAGGCCTATGTCTGGTTCAACCTGGCGGTGGCCCAGGGCGACGACCGCTTCGGTCTCAGCCAGAAGAGTCGCAAGCTGGCCGAAGAAAAAATGACCGATGCGGAACTGAAACGCGCCCAGGAGCAATCCTGGGATTACATAGCCCGTTACGTGGAACCGTTCCGGACAGGCTCCACCCGGCCGTCCCCCGCACCCTCCGAACCGGCAGCCACCCCCGAGCCGCCCACCACGCCCGAACCCCCAGCCACCGTCGAATCCATCACGGCCATGGCCACAACACCCGATCCGCAAGCCACCCCGGTGCAGGATCCGACGTCCACCCAAATGCCAGCGGGCGAGGACAGCACTGCCCAGACCGATAGCAATGTGCCCCTGGCGATACCCTCCCGCCAGACACCTGATTCGGTGGCCACCCCGGAGCCGATAGTGATCCCCACCACGGTGGTACGTGGGGTACCCGAGCAGACGGCGGATTCCATGGACACCTCCGGGGAGACTGTCGATGTCCCGGCGGATGAGGTCGTCACCGTGCCGGTCGCACCGGCCCCGGACAGTGTGGAGCCGCCCACCGTGCAGTCCAGCCTGAACCGGCCCCGGGCACCCCAGACCCCGCCCCAGCCCAGCACCGCGACGCTTTCCCTACCCACCTCACCCTTTCCCCAGACCGAGACTCCGACCCCCACGGTACCCGCCAGCGATGACGACAATACCGGCCCCCGGGATACCGCCAGCAATGGGGACACCGGAGAGACGGTTTCCGAGGTGGCCCGGGCGCGCCCGCCGGAGCCCACGCCGGCACCCCGTAGGGTCAGGATTCAGCGGCCCGTACAACCCTCGCCCAGCGGCCGCTTCCGGGTGCAACTGGCATCCTTCAACTCCGGGGAAAAGGCCGGCGCCGAGGGTGAGCGGCTCCAGCGTCGCCACCCGGAACTGTTGGGAAATCTCGAACTCACCGTGCAAAGTGCGGAGCTGGAGCGGGGGGTTTTCCACCGCATACAGGCGGGACCTCTGACCTATTCCCAGGCCAATTCCCTGTGTGGTGCCCTGAAGCGGCAAAACCAGCCCTGTCTGGTGGTCAATCGCTGACCTCCACCGGGCGGGTCGTTCCTGGCCGGGACGGGGTATTCACTTTTATTGAAAATCACGTACAATTTCTCGTTTACCCCGGCAAAAGCCATCCAGTACAGCAAGAGGTTTTTTCAGCGAATGGTTACCATACGTCTGGCCCGTGGCGGGGCCAAGAAACGTCCGTTCTACCACGTTGTGGTTACGGACAGCCGCAATCGTCGTGATGGCCGTTACATCGAACGGATCGGGTTTTTCAACCCCATCGCCCGTGGCGGCGAGACACGCCTACATCTGGACGGCGAGCGACTGGTTTACTGGCAAAGCAACGGGGCGCAATCCAGTGATCGGGTGGCGAGCCTGATCAAGGAATTCCACAAGCAACCGGCGCCGGCGGCGGAAGCCGAGAGCGCCTGATCCGGAGCAGGATGTGGCCTGGGTTTCCATGGGTCACATCGGTGGCGTCCACGGCGTCCTGGGCTGGCTGAAGGTCATCTCCGGCACGGTCCCCCGGGAGGCGCTGCTGGCGTACGATCCCCTGCACCTGAAGTGTGACGGCCAGTGGCGGGCGTTTCGCGTGGAGGCCGGCCAGATCCATGGCAAGAGCCTGATCGTCAAGTTCGCCGGCTGCGACGATCGCGACACGGCGGCCCGACTGGTGGGATGCGAGATCGCCGTCCATCGGGGGCAACTGCCCGATCCCGAACCCGGCGAGTACTACTGGGCCGACCTCCAGGGCTTGCGGGTGATCACGCTGGACGCGGTGGAACTGGGCACGGTGGCAGAGCTGCTGGAGACCGGCGCCAACGATGTGCTGGTGGTGCGCGGGGAGCGGGAACGGTTGATCCCCTTCGTGCAGGGTCCGGTGGTCACCGAGGTGCGACTGGACGAGGGTTTTATCCGGGTGGACTGGGACCCGGACTTCTAGTTCGGGTGACGACGTGCCATGCGCATGGATGTGATCACGCTGTTTCCGGAGATGTTCCGGGCCATCACCGAGCACGGCATCACCGGCAGGGCGTGTCGGCGTGGCCTTTACGCACTGCATACCTGGAATCCCCGGGACGATGCCACGGATGTGCACCGTAGCGTGGACGACCGACCCTACGGAGGCGGTCCGGGGATGGTGATGCGGGTGGAGCCGTTGCGCTCCACCCTGCGCCGGGTACGCCGACTGGCGCCGGAACCGGCGAGGGTCATTTACCTCAGCCCCCAGGGCCGGTTGCTGGATCAGGCGGCGGTGGAGATGCTCTCCGGCCGGTCGCGGCTGATCCTGCTGGCGGGTCGCTACGAAGGCGTGGATGAACGCCTGCTGACGCAGGAGGTGGACGAGGAATGGTCCATCGGCAATTACGTGTTGAGCGGTGGGGAACTGGCAGCCATGGTGCTCATCGATGCGCTGGTACGATTACTACCCGGCGCGCTGGGCGATCAACAATCGGCGGTGCAGGACTCTTTCGCCGCAGGGCTATTGGACCACCCGCACTACACCCGGCCCGAGGAGATCGACGGGCTGCGGGTGCCGGAGATTCTACTGAGCGGTGACCACCAGGCCATCGCTCGCTGGCGTTTACGCCAGTCCCTGGGCCGCACCTGGTTGCGCCGCC
>JGI12109J20283_10120376_pt1 | contig 35571 bp, 32 predicted proteins | sample ElkSlonscriptome_12_FD_20283 | JGI IMG/M metagenome (IMG submission 20283)
AACAGGGTAGTGTTGTACACAGAGGACAACGGGTCTTGTGGACAACAATTTCGGCATTTTACCCTGTGAAGTCAGTCAGTTAGGCTCTTATCGAATCCCATCCCCTAGGGGACGCCAATTAAATCAATGACTTAGCAGCCGCCTCCGGGCGGCTGTTGTCGTTTGTATGGGCTTTTGTACGAGCTTGGGAGGGAGCTGGAGACACCAAAACGCCCGCCGGCCAGGAGATCGCGATCAAGGATCTCGCCCGAATGATGGCGGACATCACCGGGTACCTGGGCCGGATCGTCTGGGATACCAGCAAGCCCGGTGGAACGCCGCGCAAGGTCATGGACAACGGCACCATTCGCGCACTGGGCTGGCGGCCGCAAACGGATCTGCGGGCCGGGCTCGAAACCCTGTACACGTGGTTTCTTCGGACGAATGCGACTGGGTAAGTGCGCCTGTGCCAAAGCGCGGGACACGTCCCCATTGACCGGCCCCTGCCGGGCGAACCAGCCCCTGTCGGCTGATTTGGTGCGGTCGAGAAGACTCGAACTTCCACCCCGTTTCCGGGACAGCGACCTCAACGCTGCGCGTCTACCAATTCCGCCACGACCGCACATCGTGGTGAGCCCCGGCGCGGGATCATCCAGGGAGGCACGCAGTACCAGAAAGCCGCCCGTTCATCAAGGGCGCAAGCCCGGCCTTTTCCGCGACAGGGCGGAATTGTCCGGACCGGCGGCTTCGACATCACTGGTCGGACCGCTCGGACCGTGAGGTTGAGTTCGGGGCTCGGATATGGGCCTTTCTCCCCGCTCCATTCCCCGTTAGACTGCGGGCCACGCGTGACGCGGGGTCGTCGGGGTTCGCGGCGTCGGGCCGCCCCTCAACGGGGCAGCGGTTCAACTGGCCCCGGGGTCCAACGGCGATCTCGCCGCGTCTTGGCACGCACCCTCCGGACGGTCGTGCGCCTCCAACCCTTGGGCAACAAGGCGCACGGCCGTATCAATCAGGGCGACCGCCCGCCCCGCCCCTTTTCAGCGGGTCCCACGAGCGGCCGCCGAACCAAACATGACCATATGAAACGGGGAGATGATCCATGTCTGAAGGACGTGTTGCGCTTGTGACCGGCGGAACCCGCGGCATCGGCGCCCAGATCAGCATCGAGTTGAAAGAGGCCGGGTATCGCGTGGCCGCGAACTACGGCGGCAACGATGCCGCCGCGCAGAAATTCAACGAGGAAACCGGCATCCCGGTCTACAAGTTCGATGTCGCGAACTTCGACGCCGTCAAGGCGGCCGTCGAGCAGATCACGTCGGATATCGGCCCCATCGAGGTCCTGGTGAACAACGCCGGCATCACGCGGGACAGCACGCTGCACCGCATGACCGCCGATCAGTGGAATGCCGTGATCCAGACCAACCTGACCTCGGCCTTCAACACCACCCGCAACGTCATTGACGGGATGCGGGAACGCGGGTTCGGCCGCATCGTCAACGTCACGTCGATGAACGGCCAGTGCGGCCAGATCGGTCAGGCCAACTACGCCGCCGCCAAGTCGGGCATGAAGGGCTTCACCAAGTCGGTGGCGCTTGAGGGCGCGAGCAAGAACATCACCGTGAACAACGTCTCCCCGGGCTACACCGACACGGAAATGGTGCGCGCCGTTCCGGCCAACGTCCTTGAGAAGATCGTCGCCGGCATTCCCGTCAAACGCCTGGGCTCGGTGCATGACATCGCCCGCGCGGTGCTGTTCCTGGCCGCCGACGAGGCGGGCTTCATCACCGGCTCCACACTGTCCGTGAACGGCGGCCAGCATATGTACTGATGCGATATCCCGGCCGTCTCGCCTCCCGGCACGACCGCCTGCCCCTTTCGGGGGACGGGTGGTCGTGTCCCGGTCGCGGGCCGTCACGGGACGATCTCGGTCAGAACGGGCAACGGCCGCAGCATACGGTGGCCGTTGTCTTTTTTGTCGCGATTCTCCGGTAAAAATGTAAGGCTCTTCGCGGATTCTGGTAAGCTTGGGGCTTGGACTCTCGCGATGCCTGTGCGGTGATATGATGGGGCCAAAAGGTCGGAACCGGTTGCTCAGCCGGCGACACCATTCCTGGCAAGAGAGTCCCGGCCAGAGTCTCTGGTCGCGTTGGGGGATGCGCAAGGCCGCAACCTGTGCGGTTTTGTCCGCCCTTCCGATGGGCACGGCAGCCGCGCAAGACAGGCTCGGACCCGCCGGTCAGAGGATCGCCGAGGATCTTTCCATGGCGTCGCTTTCGGAGCCGCTGGTGCTCGCCGTGGCGGGGCTCTTGGCGGTGTGTCTCCTGCTGGCCCTGATGCTCTGGCGCCAGACGCGGCGCCGCCGGCTCGCCGAACAGGAGGTCGACAGCCTGGCGGGCCAGGTCGGAACCTTGCGCGAGGCGCTCGGGGCCGGGCGGGACGGTTATTTCCTGTGGTTTCACCAGACGAACGAGGCCGTCTGTTCACGGCGTCTTTCGGTTCTCCTGGGGCTCCCTGCCGGGATGGCATCGGCGATCGGCGACGTTGTCGCCGAGGTGGCGGACGACGCGCGGCCGGCCCTGGATCAGGCGATCGAACGGTTGCGCCATGACGGCACCCCGTTCACGCTCGCCGTCGCCTATGGTCCCGCGCGTCGGCGACTCGAGTTCAAGGGCACGCGGGTCTTCAACACGGACGACCACAGATCCCTCGCCGATGTGCTCTGGGTGCGCGACGTCACGGACGACGGTCGTGCCGTGGATCGGTTGAGCAGCGAGACAACACACCTTCGCACGATCTCGGAACGCCTGCGGGCCACCCTGGATGCCCTGCCCTGCCCGGTCTGGGTGCGTGACGACGATCTGAGCATTGTGTTGTGCAATGAAAGCTATGCCCGCGCGGTCGAGGCGGCCAACAGCACCGCCGCCGTTGAACAGGGGCTCGACCTGGCGAGCGGCGAAACCGGCCGGGAACTGCGCGCCCTGGCCGCCCGCAGCCGAGCGGCGGGCGTCCCGCTGTCGGACCGGTTCCATCTGGTGATCGAGGGCACCCGGCGCCTGATGGAGGTGACGGAAGCCCTGTTCCGCGAACCCGCCGAGGACGGGACCGACCGCCTGACCGTCGGTATCGCCCGCGACATTTCGACCCAGGAGGACCTGGAAAACCGCCTCGCCGGCGAACAGGCGAACCAGGCCGTGGTCCTGGAACACCTTTCGACGGCCATCGCCATTTTCGGACCGGCCACCCGGCTGACGTACCACAATCCGGCGTTCGCCCGCCTATGGCACCTGGACGGCGCCTGGCTGCGCGAGACCCAGCCCTCCTACGGTGACCTGCTGGACGTGCTGCGCGACCGCCGCGCGCTGCCCGAGGTCGCCGACTATCCCGCGTTCAAGGCGGCCGAAGTGGACCGGTTCACGTCCCTGATCGAACCGATGGAGGATCTGGTCCATCTGCCTGATGGCAAGGCCCTGCGCCGCGTGATCGCGCCGCAGCCCCTTGGCGGCCTGCTGCTGACGTACGAGGACGTCACCGACAAGCTGACCCTGGAGCGCTCCTTCAACACGCTCTCGGCCGTGCAGCGCGAAACCCTGGACCACCTGCACGAGGCCGTGGGCGTGTTCGGCGCCGATGGACGCCTGAAGCTGGCCAACCCGGCGTTCGCCACGTTGTGGGGCGAGACCGCCGCCAGCATCGAGGCCCCACCGCAGATTTCGGAGTTCCTGGACCTGTTGCGCGACCGCTTCGCCGACGAGTCCGGGTGGCGCCACCATCGCTTCGCGGTCCTGACGCCGCCGTCGCAGCGGACCCCGCACCGGGGGCGCGTATCGCTCGTCGGCGGACCGGTGCTGGACTACGCCTGCGTCCCGCTCCCGGATGGCGGCGTTCTGCTCAGCTACAACGACGTCTCCGATACGGCCCGGGTCGAGAGAGCGTTGCGCGAGCGGGCGCAAAGCCTCAGCGAAGCCAGTATGCTGCGGGCCGACTTCATCGCCAGCCTGTCCTATGAACTGCGCACGCCGATGACCACCATCACCGGCTTTTCCGAGATGCTGTGCGCCGAGTACCATGGGCAACTGAACGCACAGCAGTTCGAGTACGCCCAGTCCATCGCCGAAACCGCGCGTGAGCTTGTCCTGATCCTCAACGATATCGCCGACCTTGTGACGATCGAGGCAGGGCGCTCGGCCCTTGACGTCGATGCCTTCGATTTCCAGGCGGCCGTCAAGGCGGTGGTCGCCCAGTGCCGCGAAGCCACACGGCGCCGCGCGGTGGCCATCGACCTGGCGTGTCAGGAAGACATTGGCTGGATGGTGGGCGATGAGGAGCGTATCAAACGCATCCTGTTCCATCTCGTCAACGGTGCGATCAAGGTCAGCCCGGCCGGCACCACGGTCGGAATCGCGGTCGAACGGCTTCCGGACGCAGCCGGTGACGAGACGGTCGCCCTGACGGTCTCCGACGAGAGTGGCGAGTCGGCGGGCCGCACCCTGTCGACAGGATCGGAGACGTTGTCGGGCGGCAACCTCGCCATGCTTCTGGTGCGCCGATTCGCCGAAATGCACGGCGGATCGATCGTCATGACCGCCAAACCGGGGATCGGCACATCCGTGACCTGCCACCTGCCGTCCGGTCGCATCGCCCCGAACGGCGCCCTCGCTTCGTCCTCGGAAGCCTCACCCGGCCCGCGCGGAGAGACGTTTGACCGTATCATCTGAGCCCGATCCGACGTCGCCGGACCATCCGACCCGGGTGGCGTTCTTCCTCTTCGCCGCGATGCCCGTGTTGGCGTCCATTGTGGCCGGAGTGTTTGCGTCCACCCTGCTGGTCGCGTCCGCCGTCGGGGGACTGTGGATGGCTTGGCGCCAGAGGGCTTTCGGCACCCTGGCCGCCATTGGCGGCCTGGCGCTGCTGGCCGGGCTCGTCTCGACGCTCGGAAACGACACGGTCACCGAGCTTGTTTTGTTCTCGGCGTCCATCGTCGGCGCGGTCGTCTGCCTGCGCCTTGCACGGTGTGTGACGGCGGCGGACAGGGCGCGGGCGGCCACCGTGTTCGTCGCCTGCACCATTGCACTTCCCGTGATCGTGCTTGCGCACGGGCTCATCCGGCACCCGGACCTGATCCCACCGTGGTCCTTGACGCCGGACCTGCTGGCCAAGCACACGTTCGTCGCCATGACCCTGGTCATTCCGGCCACCTATCTGCTGTGGCGATCGCGCCAGCGGGCGCTTGCGGTCCTGTTCCTGGCCTTCATGGCGGTGATGGCCGTGGGCAGCGCGTCCTCCACGGCCACTCTTGCCTTCTTCCTCAGCCTGGCGACCCTGGTCCTGGCCCGGATTCGGCCGGCCCTTGGCGTGGCCGTGTTGGTCGGCGTCCTGGTGGCCCCGCTGGTGGCCTCCGTGGCCATCCAGGTCGCCGGGATCACGGACTGGTCGACCATCGGCCTGCGCATGAGCTGGACCTACCGCCTGGAACTGTGGCAACGCGCGTTGGTCCTGTTCCAAGAGGCGCCGCTGTTCGGGCACGGCCTGGACAGCTACGCCGACATCGCGCCGCACCTGGACCTCGGCCCCTTGGATCTTCACCTGGGCCGGTTTCATCCGCATTCGGTGCTGATGCAGCTCCTGGCCGAGGGCGGATTGACGGCCGTGGCCGCGTTCGGCCTGCTGGTGCGCCTGATCATCGATCGCCCCCGGTTGACCAACCGCGACCAGTGGGCGGTGCGGCTCGCCGCCCTGGCCGCCGCGTTCACGCCGCCGGCGATCGGCGTGAACCTGTGGTCCGACTACACGTTCGCGCTGGTCCTGTATCCCTGGCTGGCGTGCGCCTTGTTCCTGGACCACCCCGACGAAGCCCGGCCGCTCCGTCATACGGGTGGGCGCCGCAGCCCGTAAACGAGGGCTTCGTAATCGGGCTCCGTCTCGGGCGTGAGGATCCCATGTCGCACGGCGAAGTCCAGAATAACCAGAGGCACGTTGAACTTGAAGTCGTCTGTGTCGCGGACGGTTTCCAGCACCTTCAACACAGGCCACAGCATGAACGCGGCGATCTCGCCGTCGGTATTGCGCGGTTCGAAATCTGGCGGCAGATCAAGGTCATAAACGAACAGAGCGTCCCGCTTCAGGCCGACATCGGTTTCCAGGCCGTACGACACGAACCCGGCCGACGTCGCGCGCGCGGCCATCTCCGGGCCGATTCCGGCTTCCTCCTCGCATTCCATGCGTAGGGTTTCGCGCGGGGCCAGACCCGACGGCCGCCCGCCGGCCACCAGGTTATCCAGCTTGCCGGGCGCGACCGTCCGGTCCGTCGCCCGGCGCGCCACCCAAAGCTGGAGTCCGTCCGCGCCGTTGACAAAGCCGTTCAGATGAACGCCCACCGTGCGAATGCCGAACACCGGCGCGTGGGCACGATCCACGTCGAACAACGCCGGGCCTGTCAGGTGCGGAGAGACGGGATACCGCTCCCCCCTGGGGGGCGGAACCGCGCCCTCCTCCACCAGCACCGCCATCACCTCGTCAATGGCCCGGGTCCGCTCCTCCGGCGTTGCCAGGACGGATCGCACCGCCACACCGAAGGCGCCGACCTCGAACACCGACCCGAACCGGGCCAGCCGCTCGGCCACGCCGTGCCGGACCCAGCCGGTTTCCTGCCCGCCGACGAACAGCGGCCGGAACCCGCTCAGGTCGTGCCGGTTCAGACCCCGAATATGGTCAAGGTAGCTCACGCGCAATGTCCTCCATCTGGTCGCGATCCGTCAGGCGCTCCGGAAGCGTAGGACAGGAGCGCCCCTCCGTGCTACAGTCGTTGCACGAGTTGGGTTTCGCGTCCGTCGTGCCCTCGACCGGTGGGATCACCGTGTTCGCGCCACGACACCACAAGTGTACGAGGCATCGTGAGACACACCGATACCCCCGAGAGCGGGGACAGTGTTATGCCCAGCGTCGCCACCTTCGGCGTGGCGTCGGTTCTGAGCCTGGGCTGGATCCTGATGATCCGCGACTACATCCAGAGCGGTCCCGGCTGGGACGGCCTGATGTCCGGGCCCCCGACCGACGTGGCGCTGTTCCTGGCGGCCACCACCGCGCCCTTGGCCGCGATCTGGCTGGCGGCGGTGTTCCTGCTCGTCAGCCTGGCGATGACGCGGACCCATCGGGCCGTGCGCGCGATTCAGCGGCAGGCGTTGAGAACGTCAGGCGAGATCGAGGCCCTGGTGCGCACCAGTATCGAGATGCAGGAGCAGGCGCGCCGGCAGTCCTTCCTGAATGGGGTCGAACTGACGTTGAAGGACCTCAACAGCCAGGCCGGGATGCTCACCGGTCGGCTGGGTGTGCTGAGCACCGAGGAAACCGAGTACCTGTGGGCGCTCAACGCGGCGGGCGATCCGTGGGCCTTCTGCCACGCCCTGCTGGAACGGTCGGAGGTCGACGAGACGTTCGTCGACCTGCTGGCCGAGCGGATCGCCGCCGACGATGTTGCCTCGGCGGGGCTGCAACGCTTCCTGCGCCGCTATGAGCGGCTGCTGGCCCTGGCCAGGGACTGCGACGCCGACAAGCTGGTACGCGAGGTGCTGGAGGACGGCCCGCTCGATCGGCTGTATATCCTGTTCCGGGCGGTGTCCGACTACGTCCAGTCCATGGTCGCCCCACCGGCGTCCGTCGGCGACGGGCCGGACGGACGGCCGCCGGATGATGGGTTCGCCGGGTATCGGCCCGCGCCGGATCAGCCCGGCCCAGACGAGGATTGGCGGGATCCGGCCAGCCGCACGGCAAGGGATGCCGCCGGCCCACCGCTCTCCACGCCGGCATGGGGTGCCGCGTACCGCCGCGACGCGGCCTCATTCGATGACCGACCGTTCGGCTTTCCGATTCTCGGCTCCACGCCTGGGCTGGCGCGTCTGGTCACGGTCCTTCGGACCCACTTGGTTCGCGGCGGCAGACACGGGGGGCGCGCGGTCGAGGCCTCGCACCGTCCGCGCGGCTGATGCGTTTCCGGTCCGCGACAATCGGGCAAGCCAATCCTTGAATTGACAGGTGTTTGCGTGACGCTGTTCGAGACCATGAAGCGGTCGCTTTTCGGTGAGACTCCTCAGCGAGCGGCCAGACAGCCGGCCCGGCCCAAGGGTGGCCGATCCACCCAGCCGCGGCCGAACCGCCAGCCGGAGCCCCTCAGCCCGGAACGCGCCGCGTTGCTGGCCGAGGCGATCCGAATCCATCGCGCCAAACGGGCGCTGCTTGAGGACCTTGCGGACGAGGACCGGTTCCTGCTGCGGATCATGGCGCACCAGATCCTGGGCGACGGCGGCGACAAGCCCCCCGACGAAACCACGCCGGCGAATGCTCCCGCAACGCCGCGAACGTCGCCACCCCCCAGGGACCCCGGAACCCGAACCGACCTGAAGGCCTGATCCATCCGGGCGTTTGGTCTATTGACGCGCCGGCCCGCCGATCACAAGGTAAGCGCCTGTTGAGGGGGGTCCTTTTATGGAAGCGTTGCGAGCCGCCATGAGCAATCTTGACGATGCTGAAACCCTCAAGCACGAGCTCCTGGGGCTGTTCGAAAGAATCCAGACCATTCGCCGGGAAATCGCCTCGATCCGCCGCCCGGGCGACCCCAAGGACCGGTTCGCGACCATGTCGGACGAACTCGACGCCATCGTCGAGGCGACTGAAACGGCGACCAACGGCATCATGGAAAGCGCCGAGGCCATCGACTCAATCGTCCTGTCCCTGCGCCCCGAGATCACCGACCCGGACGTGGCCGCCCGCCTGGATCCTGTCCCGGACCACATCGGCCGGATCTTCGAGGCCTGCAGTTTCCAGGACATCACCGGCCAACGCATCACCAAGGTTGTCAAGACCCTCCAGTACATTGAAGAACGAGTGAACAACCTGATCCAGGCCTGGGGCGAGGACGCCCTGGCCACGGTCGACGCCCGTGACGAAAACGAGACCATGGCCCCGGACGATGAACGGCGCCTGCTGCATGGGCCGCAGTTGCAGGGCGAGGGTGTCAGCCAGTCCGATGTGGACGCGATGCTGGAGGGGCGCCCGCCGGACCCGTCAAGCCAGCCCGGGCCGGATCAACAGGCCAGCCCGCGCTCGAAGGACACGGACACCCGCGAATCCGGTGGAACCAAACCCGCGCAGTCTCCGCCTTCCGACGACAAGGCGACCAAAAAAGACGACAAGGGCGGCAAGGACGACAAAGACGGGCCGTCCGGTGGCATGGGTCAGGGCGACATCGACAAGCTGTTCGGGTGAGTGCGGCACTGGGACGGTCGATGTAATCCTTGACGGATCGGGCCGTTCTGGCTAGACACCACCCCTCCAAACGACAACCGTGACCCCCCTGTTGAAAAGGATCTGGCCATGGCCCGACGTTGCGCCGTGACGGGCAAGGGCGTGCTGACTGGCAACAACGTCAGCCACTCCAACATCAAGAGCAAACGCCGCTTCCTTCCAAACCTTCAGGTGACGTCGCTGATGAGCGAGTCCCTGAACCGGACGGTCCGTGTGCGCCTGTCGACGCACGGGCTGCGGACGATCGAACACATGGGCGGGATCGATGCGTTCCTGATGAGCACGGCGGACGCGAAGCTCGCCCCGGAACTGCGGAAGATCAAGCGCTTGGTGGTGAAGGCGGCCGAGGCCAAGGCCGCCGCCTGACGGTCGGCCGGCGTTGGCGCCGGCCTCGGAATATCCTTGCATTCCCTCCGGTTTGGTTTTTACCTGACACGTGACCATGGTGGCCGGGCACGACGCCCGGTCACGGACTCTGTGCTTGTGAGTGGGTGCTGTCATGATCTTCGGGCTGGACCCTTATGTCTTTTATGCCCTCGCCGCCGTCACGATGGTCATTTTTATGCTGTTGTTGTTCACGCTGTTCCGGCTGATGGAATCGATGTCCCGGATCTCCCTGAGTGTTTCGGACCGGACATCCGATCTTCCGGCTACGCCGGACCAACCGGCGAACGACGAGTAGCATCGCACCGGTCCCGCGCCATCCCCACCGCCCGACACCGTTCGGCGTGGCGCGGGTGTTATCCCGCGCATCCGCCCCGCTGCCGCGCGGCCGGCTGGTGCAGCGTGATGCAATGGATATTGCCACCGCCCAGGGCAATCGTCGCGCCCTCGGGCAGCATGACCACGTCGTGGTAGGGAAACGCCTCGCCGACCACCGCCCGCGCCGCGTCATCCGTCTCCAGACCGAACCCCGGCATGACGACGCCGCCGTCGGCGATGTAGGCGTTGACGTAGGATCGCGCCACGGGCCGGCCGTCAGTGCCCCGGGTTCCCTCGACATAGGGCACGGGAATGATCTCCAACTGGCGGCCCAGGGCATCCACCGACTCCAGGAGCACCCGTTCATTCTCCCGCAGGCGCGTGTTGTCCGGGTGAGCGGTGTCGCGCGGCGGTTCGACCATCATCACCACCCCGGGGCGCACGAATCCGGCCACGGTGTCCACGTGCCCATCTGTGTCATGGTCGTCCGACAGCCCGTGCGGCAGCCAGATCACCGTCTCGACCCGCAACAGGTCCATGAGGTGACGCTCGATGGCCGCCCGATCCAGCCCCGGAGTCCGGTTGGGGTTCAAAAGGCACGATTCGGTCACCAGCAGGGTGCCTTCCCCGTCGCCGCAGATCGCCCCACCCTCCAGGACAAGCGGCGCCCTGAGCGCGGGCGCGCCGATCCGCGCGGCGATCGCCCCGGCCAGGGCATCGTCGGCGTCGGTCCGCGCGGAGCGCCCTCCCCAGCCGTTGAACACCCAGTCGATGGCAACGCTGGCGCCGTCGTCGTCGACCAGCAGCGTCGGGCCGGTGTCGCGCACCCAGGAGTCGTCGATCGGCTGCGCCCAGACCTCGATGTCTTCGCCGCAGCGACGGCCCGCGTCCGCCTCATCATCGGGATGCGCCACCATGGTCACCGGCTCGAACGCCCGGATCGCCTGGGCCACGGCGGCATAGGCATCGCGGGCAGCGTCCAGGTGGGATCCCCACAGGGCGGCATTGCCGCGCGGCCAGCACATCCAGCATCGGTCGTGCGGTTCGAACTCCCCGGGAAGCCGGAAGCCGTCGAGGCCCAAGACCCCTGATTCTGGCGATGTCATCGCTGGCCTCGCTTTGAGTGCCCGGCCTGGACTGTTCAGGCCCAGTCCCGCTGTCGGGCCGTCACGCCGCCGAGGTGGATGCCGACGCTGTCAGGTCGTCACGCCGCCCCACCGCGCGATCATAGGCCTCGATCAGCAGCCGCGTCACCCGCCCCGGCGTGAAGGTGTCGGTGCCAATCTGCCCGACCGGCGTCACCTCGGCGGCCGTGCCGGTCAGGAACACCTCCTCCGCTTGGGCCATCTCCTCCGGCATGATGGGCCGCTCAACGACCTCGATCCCGGCCTCTGTCGCCAGCCCGATGACCGTGCGCCGGGTGATGCCATCAAGGAAGCAGTCCGGCACCGGCGTATGCAGCTTGCCGTCCGGCATCAGGAAGAAGATGTTGGCGCCGGTGGCCTCGGCGACCCGGCCGCGCCAGTCGAGCATCAAGGCATCGTGGAAGCCCTCCTGCTCCGCCTTGTGCTTGGACAGCGTGCAGATCATGTACAGGCCGGCGGCCTTGGCATGAACCGGGGCCGAGCGCGGGTCCGGCCGGCGCCAGTCGGAGATCGCCAGCCTGATCCCGGCCATGCGGGCTTCCGGCGAGAAGTAGGAGGGCCACTCCCAGGCGGCGATGGCCAGGTTGATGCGGTTTTTCTGCGCCGAGACCCCCATCATCTCCGAGCCGCGCCAGGCGAGCGGCCGCACATACCCGTCGGTGATTCCGTTGGCCTTCAAAACCACATCATGGGCGGCATTGATTTCCGCGACGGAATACGGGATTTGGAATCCCATCAACCGGGCCGACTCGTGCAGCCGTTCGGTATGCTCGGTCAGCTTGAAGACCGCCCCGTTGTAGACCCGTTCGCCTTCGAACACCGAAGAGGCATAATGCAGACCATGGGTCAGCACATGCACCTTGGCCTCGCGCCAGTCCACCAACTCACCGTTGAACCAGATGGTGCCGTCGCGATCATCAAAGGGACTCGTCGCCATGGTCTCTCGCCTCCCGGAGATGGAATCTGTCCTCAAAAGACCCTGAACCGGTAACATCGTTAGGACAATATGTCAACAAACCTGACTTATATTTCCCCATGCAGCCTGCGCATGGCAGCGCTGCCCGCTCCCGGCGCAGGCAAGGACCGCGTTCGATGACCGACACGAAACCCGGCGCCAACCCGCTGTTCCTGCGCGACGAGGAGCTTCGCCAGGCCATCGAGCTGCTGTTCTTCGCCTATCGGGACTTCACGTCCGAGGCCGACGCCATGCTGGCCCGTCACGGCTTCGGCCGGGCGCATCATCGCGTGATCTACTTCGTCGGCCGCCATCCCATGATCTCGGTCAGCGCCCTGCTGGATACCCTGCGCATCACCAAGCAGAGCCTCTCCCGGGTGCTGAGCCAGCTCATTCGCGACGGGTTCATTGTCCAGCATCGTGGCACGTCCGATCGGCGCCAGCGCTTGCTCGAACTGACCGAAAAGGGGATCGAGATCGAACGGCAACTGACCGAGGCCCAGCGCCAACGCATCGCTCGCGCCTATCGCGAGGCCGGCGGCGAGGCCGTGCATGGGTTCCGGGCCGTGCTGCTGGGCATCATGGATCCGCCGGACCGTGGTCGGTTCACAGGGAAGGGCTCGCCATGACCGCCGACCTAGACCGGCCGGACCCGGCGCACAGCCCCCATGTTCTGGTGGTGGATGACGATGAGCGCCTGCGGGCCTTGCTGACCCGGTATCTATCGGACAACGGATTCGTGGTGACCGCCGCCGATGGCCCCGCCGAGGCGAGGGCGCACCTGACCGCCCTGGCCTTTGACATCCTGGTGGTGGACGTGATGATGCCGGGCGAGGATGGCCTGTCCCTGACGCGGTCGCTGCGCGAGACGAGCAGCGTGCCGATCCTCATGCTGACCGCCATGGGCGACCCGGATGCGCGGATCCGGGGGCTGGAGGCCGGGGCCGACGACTACCTGCCGAAACCGTTCGAGCCGCGCGAGCTGGTCCTGCGCATCAACAGTATCCTCCGCCGCCTGGCCGAGCAACCTGCCGTTACGACAACGGTCGCAGAACCACCGCCCCTCCTGCGCTTCGGGCCGATGGTGCTCGACTTGCGCCGGCAATCCCTGAGTCGCGATGGAGAGCCGGTCCACCTGACCACGACGGAACTCCAGTTGCTCATGGTCCTGGCCGAACGGCCCGGCGAGGTCATATCGCGCGACGACCTCGCCGACTTGACGGGCACAGGCGCCAATCCCCGGGGAGTCGATGTGCAGGTCACCCGTCTGCGCCGCAAGCTTGAGCAGGATCCGCGCGTGCCCCGGTATCTTCACACCGTGCGTGGCCGCGGGTATCTGCTTCGGCCGGACTGAGCCCGGCACGCCTGCCCGGCCGCCGGGTCCGCCCACTCCTCACACAGAGGCCCGCCCGCCATGCTCCCGTTCCGTCCGTTCCGGCTGCTCAAGCGCCTGGTGCCCCGGGACATCCTGGGGCGCTCTCTGCTGATCATCGTGATCCCGCTTCTGATCCTGCAGATCATCACCGCCTACGTTTTTTTCGATCGTCACTGGGACATCGTGGCCCGCCGCCTCAACAACGCGGTCGCCTCGGAAATCGGGCTGGTCGTGCGCCTGATCCGGGACTATCCCGGCGAGGAGATGCAGGAATGGGCCTTCAGCGTCGCCCGCATCACGCAGGGCCTCGTCTTCCGGTTCACGCCCGCCGGGCAGTTGCCCGACATTCCGGCCATGCGGAGCGATCCGATCGAACGCGCGCTGCGCCAGCGCATGGGCGGCTACATCCCCTACCCGTTCGTCATCGACGGTCGGCCGGGCGACCACATGCTGACGGTGCACATCCAAAGGCCCGATGGTCTCCTGTCGGTGGACGTGTGGAAGGAACGCCTGTTCACCGAATCGATTTTCCTGTTCGTGTTCTGGATGGCCAGTTCGTCCATCGTGCTGTTCGGGGTCGCCGCCATTTTCATGCGCAACCAGGTCCGGCCTCTGTTGCGACTGGCCCGCGCGGCCGACGCCTTCGGCAAGGGCCGCGAGGCCCCGAACCTGCGCATCACCGGCGCCACCGAGGTCCGGCAAGCGGCCCGCGCCTTCATCGCCATGCGCGACCGCATCCGCCGCCAGATCGACCAGCGCACCGCCATGCTGGCAGGCGTGTCGCACGACCTGCGCACGCCGCTCACCCGCATGAAGCTGCAACTGGCCATGCTGGATGGCGTGGAGGGCATTGACGATCTGCGCGCCGACGTCGCCGAGATGGAGCGGATGGTCGACGCCTACCTCGATTTCGCGCGCGGCGCCGGCACCGAGACCGCGCACCCCACTGACCTGGGGGCGGTCCTCCAACAGGTCGTGGAGCGATATCGCCGATCCGGCGGTGAGATCACACTGACGGTGCCGAAGTCCATCACGCTGCCTCTGAAACAGCAGGCGTTCGAGCGGTGCGTCGGCAACATCGTCGGCAATGCCGTGCGCCATGGCGGCCGCGTGGACGTCCAGGCGGTTCTGCGCGGCGAGCGCGCCGAGGTGATCGTGGACGACGACGGCCCGGGCATCCCCGCCGATCAGCGGGAAACCGTCTTCAAGGCATTCCAGCGGCTGGAGAGCTCACGCAATCTGAAAACGGGGGGCATGGGGCTGGGGCTGACGATCGCGCGCGACCTGGTGCGCGGCATGGGGGGCGACATCGCCCTGCTGGACAGCCCCCTGGGAGGGCTGCGGGTGCGTCTGACCCTGCCGCTATGACACCAGGCGCGCCCGCCGCGCCCGTTTGTGCCGGTACATGTCCTCGTCGGCGCGAACCAAGGCCTCCTCGACCGCCAGGCCCGGCTCCAGCACGCAGATGCCACAGGAGACGGACAACGGCTGCGCTCCGTCGGGCAGCGCCACGCTGCGGCGGGACACCCCGTGCTGAATGCGGGCGCGGACCTGCTCGGCGCCGGCCCGCCCCATGTCCATCAACACGACGCCGAATTCGTCGCCGCCCAGTCGACCGACCAGATCGGACGCGCGGGTACACTCGATCAGGGTCTCGGCCACCTGCCGGATGGCCGCGTCGCCGGCCGCGTGGCCGCCCCGATCGTTGATCGGCTTCAGGCCGTCCAGGTCCAACATCAGCAGTGCGAGATCCTGGGCCTGCCGGTCGGCATAGGCGACCATGCGGTCCAGTTCGCGGAAAAAGGATCGCCGGTTGCGCAGGGGCACCAGCGGATCGGCGTCCGCCAGGGTTTCCGCCTGGGTCAGACGGGCGCGCAGGGCCTCCCGGTCGTCATGGAGCCGACGGACCTCATCCGCCAGCAGCTTGAGCACCCCGCGCACCGCCGGCGTCATGTCAGACTCGGGGATGCCCGGAAACAGAGAAATCGGAAAAGACTGAACCATGGCGGGCCTCGCCGTGACGCACGCGGGCTCCGCCGCCTGACCAACGGGGTAGTCCCCTACCAAGGGAGTAGGGAAGGGCGTTCGACAGGTGGTCTGCATGGGCGGTCACCCCCTCCACGTTGACTGCACGCGGTTGTCATACCGAGGGGCAGGTTAACAGCGCGTAAGGCCGCGGTAAAGGGAAAAGTTAAAGTCGCGTATGAAGCTTTTTACCGTACCGCCTTGAAAGGCTTGCCAATACAGGATGGGGCGTTCAAGCGGATGCGCGCGCGGTCGCGGGAAATCAGCACCAGCACCACGATGGTCGCCAAGTACGGCAGCATCGACAGGATGTGCGACGACACCGCCAACCCCGCCCCCTGGGCGTGAAGCTGGACGATGGTCACGCCGCCGAACAGGTAGGCGCCCAACAGCACCCGGCCCGGCTTCCAGGTGGCGAAGACCACCAGCGCCAGCGCGATCCAGCCGCGCCCGGCGGTCATGCTCTCCACCCACATGGGCGTGTACGCGAGCGACAAATACGCCCCGCCCAGCCCCGCCATGGCGCCGCCGAACAGCACGCACAGCAGGCGGATCACGAGCACCGGATAGCCGAGCGCATGGGCCGCGTCGTGATTCTCGCCGATGGCCCGGATCACCAGTCCGGCCCGGGTGCGGTACAGGACCCAGCTCACGGCGGCGGTCAGGGCCAGCGAGGCATAGACCAGCGGGTCCTGGGCGAACAGCACCGGGCCGACCAGCGGCAGCTCGAACAGGCCCGGGATGTGGACCGGCCCCAGGCCGCTGATGGGGATACCGATGAAGTCCTTGCCGATAAAGGCGGACAGCCCGACACCGACGATGGTCAGGGCGAGCCCGGTCGCCACCTGGTTGGACATCAGGCCGAGGGTCAGGGTGCCGAAGATCAGGGCCATCGTCATCCCGGCCAGCAGCGCCACCAGCAGGGCCAGCGCCAGACTGCCCGTGGCCACCGCCGTGGCGAACGCGGCCACGGCGCCGACCAGCATCATTCCTTCGACGCCCAGATTCAGCACGCCGGACTTCTCGGCCACGAGTTCGCCCACCGCCGCCAGCGTCAGCGGCGTCGCGGCCCGGATCATGGCCACCAGCAGCGCGACGAGGCCGTCAAGTCCTTCCATCTCAGGCCCCTCCCCGCGCCGGGTTCACGCGGCGGCCGAACCGGATACGATGGTGGATCAACACGTCCGAGGCCAGCAGGAAGAACAGCGTCAGCCCCTGGAACACCCCAGTCACCGCGCGCGGAAGGCCGAGTTCAATCTGCAGGGTGTCGCCGCCCAGGTAGGTCAACGCCATGAACAGGCCGGCCAGCAGAATGCCCACGGGATGCAGTCGGCCGAGAAAGGCGACAATGATGGCCGTGAATCCGTAGCCGGGTGAGATCTGGGGATGCAACTGGCCGATGGGGCCGGCGACCTCGACCATGCCGGCCAGCCCGGCCAGTCCGCCGCCGCACATCAACCCCAGCCAGATCACGCGAGTCTGGCTGAACCCGGCATAGCCGCCGGCGCGCGGCGCCAGCCCGATCACCGTCACCTGAAAGCCGATGAAGGCGCGCATCAGCAGGACCCACACGGCGGCGACGGCGGCCAGCGCGAACAGCGCGCCCGCGTGCAGGCGCGTCCCCTCCACCAGGGCCGGCAGCAGCGCCGAGGGACCGAACAGCGCCGATTCCGGAAAGTTGAAACCACCCGGATCGCGCCACGGCCCATGCACCAGGTATCCCAGCAGCAACTCGGCGACGTAGGTCAGCATCAGACTGACCAGGATCTCGTTGGCGTTGAACCGCGTCCGCAGCAGGGCCGGGATGGCCGCCCAGGCCATGCCGCCGAGTATGCCGGCCACCACCATCGCCGGCAGCAGCCACGGAACGGACGCCTCGCCCGCCCACAGGGCGAGCCCGCCGGCGAAGATGGCGCCCAGGATGAGTTGCCCCTCGGCGCCGATGTTCCACACATTGCCCCGGAACCCGACCGCCAGCCCCAGGGCGCACAGCACCAGCGGGGTGGCCTTCACCACCAACTCTGCCCATCCGAACGCCGTGGTCAGCGGGGCCACGAAAAACGCCCACAGGGCTCGCACCGGGTCCTGACCCAGGGCCGCGAACAGAATCAGGCCAGCCAGCATGGTCAGGCCCGCCGCCACCAGCGGCGTCAGGTAGACCATGACGCGGGACCGCTCCGGACGCGCCTCCAGTCTAGGCCACATGCGCCGGCCCTCCCCCCATTCCGCCTGGGCGACCTTGCCGTCGTCGAACAGGCCCCCCATCAGCACGCCGATGTCCTCGGCCGTCACGGTGTGGGTCGGCCGGCTCTCCGACACGCGGCCGCTGGCGATCACGGCGATCCGATCCGACAGGGTGTAGAGCTCATCAAGGTCCTGCGAGATCACCAGGATCGCCGCGCCCTGGTCGCGCAGGTCCACCAGCGCCTGGTGGATCGCGGCGGCGGAGCCCGCGTCCACGCCCCAGGTCGGGTGGGCCGCCACCAGCACGCGGGGTTGCTGCAGGATTTCCCGGCCGATGATGAACTTTTGCAGGTTGCCGCCCGACAGGCTTCGGGCCTCGGCACCATGGCCGCGCGCGATCACGTTGAAGGTTTCCATGACCCGTCCGGCGAAGTGCCGTGCCCGGCCGTGGCGCACCAGGCCGCGCCGCACCAGGCCGCCGTGCCGGTAGGCCGACAGAAGGGCGTTGTCGGCCAGGGTCAGGTCCGGGACGGCCCCCTGCCCCAACCGCTCCTCCGGCACCACGGCGAGCCCCAGGTCGCGGCGCGCGCGCGGCCCGAGAAGCCCCGCCGCCGTCCCGCCGATCCGGATGGTGTCCGGTCGCGACACCCGGCGTTCCCCGGACAGCGCCCGCATCAAAGCGTTCTGGCCGTTGCCCGCGACACCCGCCAGCCCCAGGATCTCGCCCCCCCGCACCGCCAACGACACGTCCCGCAGGTCGGTGCCGCGCGGATCGTCGCGGTCCAGGTCCAGGCCGGCCACCTCCAGCAGGGGGCCGACGCCATCCTCCTCGGTTCGCCGGCGTTCCGTCAGGTCCGGTGGCTCGACGCCGATCATCAGGCGCGCCAGCGACCGCGCACTTTCCTGCCGGGGGTCCACGGTGGCCACCAGCCGGCCGCCGCGCAGCACCGACGCGCGGTCGCACACCCGGCGGATTTCATCCAGCTTGTGGGAGATGTACAGGATCGAACAGCCCTCGTCGCGCAGCCGGCGCAGCACGTCGAACAGGGCCAAGGCCTCGTTCGGCGCCAGCACCGAGGTCGGCTCGTCGAGGATGATCAGCTTCGGTGCCCCGAGCAGGCAGCGGATGATCTCGACGCGCTGGCGCTCGCCCACGGACAGCTCATGGACATGGCGGTCCGGCTGGATGGCCAGCCCGTAGCCGTCGGAGACCGCGCGCACGCGCGTTGACAGGGCCTCGACCGTCTCGCGCGTCTCCAGGCCGAGGGCCACGTTCTCGGCGACGGTCAGGGATTCGAACAGGGCGAAGTGCTGGAACACCATGCCGATTCCCAGCCGCCGGGCCTCCCCCGGGCTGCCGATGCGAACCGGGCGCCCCTCCCACAGGATCGTGCCGGCGTCGGCCGCCAAAACCCCGTGGACGATTTTCATCAGTGTCGATTTGCCGGCCCCGTTCTCGCCCAACAGGGCATGGATCTCGCCCGCGCGGACGGCAAGGTCGACGCCATCATTGACCACGACCCCGGGGAAGCGTTTGCAGATCCCGCGCAACTCCAGACGCGGCGGGGCGGGATCCGGCGGGCTGGGGACGGGAGTCGCCATGGTCTGCCTGTTCTGATGTCGCGGCGCACCGCGCGCCGGCAGGCTGAGGGGCCACGGGCCGGGCCGGACGCGACTCGTCCCTGTCCGCCGTCAGGCAAGGGCGTGGTAAGTGCCGCGGAAATGGATCAGGGGCTGGGCCGCGTCCACAACGGCCGTGTTAGTGACCGCGCCGACGATGATGTCATGATCCCCGCCGGGCAAGACCGCGTGCGTGTCGCATTCGATGTGGGCGAGGCTGTCCGCGATCACCGGCGCGCCATTGGCGCCGGGCGCATGGTCCACGGTGTCGAATCGGTCGTCGCGCTTTTGGGCAAACCGGACCGAGATCTCGCGTTGCGCCTCGCTCAACACGTTGACGACAAAAGGACCCTGCCGGAAGGCGTCAAGCCCCACCGTCCGGTGGCCGAGACAGATGAGGACCAGGGGTGGCTCCAGGGAAAGCGAACAGAACGCGCTGACGGTCAGGCCCACCGGGCTTCCCTCCGCGGTCCGGGCCGTGACCACCGTCACCCCGGAGGCGAAGCAACCCATGGTTTTTTTGAATGCCTCAAGATCTACTTTCATGTGCGGCGCCTTCCCTTCGGTGGCCTTTCGGGGGTGATACTCCATCACGCCGGAGGCGCCAATGTCTGATTTCCTTTGGATACGCCGCGATGTTCAGATTATGTCAAGCTTCTCGGGGGATCATCCCTCGGGCATTTCGGGAATGTCCGCCATAGGATTCGCCCGCAAGCCGGCAAGGCGCTATGATCGTCAGCCATGGCGGGTCTGGCCTTGGCTGGCTGCTGAAACAGGATCACGATTCTAAATGCTCGTTATCATCGGCACGATCGTTGCGACCGTCTGTGTGCTCGGGGGTTATGCCCTGCATGGCGGTCATCTCTACGTCCTCTGGCAGCCCTACGAATTCATCATCATTTTCGGCGCCGCGATCGGCGCGTACCTCATCGGCGGCTCCAAGACGCTGCTGTCGAACACGGTCAAGTCAATTGGCCCCATGTTGCGGGGGCCGAAGTACAAAAAGTCGCACTACCTGGAACTTCTGACGCTTCTTTACACACTGTTCCGGCTGGCCAAGACGAAGGGTGACCTTGCCCTGGAAAGCCACGTGGAGAAGCCGGAGGAGAGTTCGATTTTTCAGAAGTTCTCGGGGTTTTCCTCCAACCACCATAACCTTGAGTTTCTGTGCGACTATCTGCGCCTGCTGACGCTCGGCTCGAACAACGCTCACGAATTGGATACCATCATCGACGGCGAGATCGAGGCGCATCACAAGGAAAACCATGACGTCTCCGCGGCGGTTCTCACCATGGCCGACGCCTTGCCCGCGCTCGGTATCGTGGCAGCCGTTCTCGGCGTGATTCACACCATGGGCTCGATCACCGAGCCCCCCGAGGTCCTGGGCAAACTGATCGGCGCCGCCCTTGTCGGCACATTCTCGGGCGTGCTGTTCTCCTATGCGTTCTTCGCGCCGTTCGGCAAGGCCATCGGCGCCGCCTATGACGCCGAAACCGAATACCTGAACTGCATCAAGGCCGCCCTGCTGGCCCACATGCAGGGGTATGCCCCGCAGGTGTCGGTCGAGTTCGCCCGCAAGATTCTGTCGCCGTCCGTCCGCCCGACGTTTGCCGAGGTCGAAGACGCGGTCGCCAATGCGGCGGGCTGAGGCCCCGGGCTCGCGTCGGCATGGCCATCAGTTCACGCTTTGCTAAACAACCGGCCGTAAAGTAGCTTCGGTATCGACGCGGCCGGGCGGCCGCATCCGCAACGAACACACGGGCAAACGACAGCGGCAGGCAATGGCCGAGGAAAAGAGCACCGTCGTCATCAAGCGCATCAAGAAAGGCGGGCACGCCCACCATGGTGGGTCGTGGAAGGTGGCCTATGCCGACTTCGTCACCGCCATGATGGCCTTTTTCCTGTTGCTGTGGCTGCTCAACTCGGTCACGGAAGAACAGTTACACGGTATTTCCAACTATTTCGCCCCGACCGCGGTTTCCGAAAGCACCAGCGGCGCCGGCGGGATGCTGGGCGGCCAGATTGTCGGCCAGGGCGCCAACCAGTCGCAAAGCGCCTCCCCCACCGCGCAGCCGACTCTGCCGCCGCCGACCGTCGGTTTGGGCGGCAACGACTTCACCGACCCGGCCGAGGGGCTGTCGCTGGACGAAACACAACCCGATTTCCCGTCCGGCGAGGACGAGAACATGGGGCCGGGCGAAGGCCCCAGCGAGGACGACGGGCAGGCCGCCGCCGCCGAGGCCGACAAGGCCCAGGCCGAGGCCGCGCAAGAGGCCAGCTTTGACGACGCCGCCCAGGCCCTGCGCCAAGCCATCCAGGCCGTGCCCGACCTGGAACAGTTGCAGGACAGCCTGGTCATCGAGGAAACCGAGGACGGTCTGAAGATCCAGTTGCTGGACCAGGACCGCCTGGCCATGTTCCCGGGCGGCTCCTCGGCCATGTACGAGCACACCCGCCTGCTGTTGAAGCTGGTGGGCCAGGCCATCGGCGGCTTGCCCAACAAGCTCATGATCACCGGCCACACCGACGACGCGCCGTTCACCGACCCGACCGGGTACAGCAACTGGGAACTGTCGGCCGACCGCGCGCTGGCCAGCCGCCGCGTCCTGCTGGCCTCTGGCATCGAACCGAGCCGCATCGACGGCGTGGTCGGCAAGGCCTCGACCGAGCCGCTGATCCCGGGTGACCCGGATGATCCCCGCAACCGCCGGATCGACATCGTCGTGCTCCGCGATGCAGAGCTGTACGACCAAGCGCAGGCGGAAGAGGTGCCGACGCTGCCGAGCATCATCGACCTGCGCCCCGCCAACGACCTTTAGGCGATCCGGTCGATAGCGACGCCGCGCATTGGGGTTGGCGGGCGTCGGCAGGGCCGCCATATTGCCCCAAGCAAATCGGTTCCAGACAACGGCAGTGGGTCCATGGACCAGGCACCGCTCAAGCGTCCGCAGTTCTTCTTCACCACGGCCCCGATGCCGTGCCCGTACCTGGATGGCCGGTTGGAACGCAAGATCGTCACCGACCTGTCCGGGCAGAGCGCCGACGCGGTGCACGATGCCCTGTCACGCGCCGGGTTCCGACGCAGCCATACCATTGCCTACGCCCCCGCCTGCCCTGGATGTCAGGCGTGCCTGCCTGTGCGAATCGTCGTCGACGAGTTCCAGCCGAGGGGCACGCTGCGGCGCGTCGCCAAGGCCAACACCGATCTAGCGGCCACCCTGCGGCCCGCCGTGGCAACGGCCGAGCAGTATCACCTCTTCTCGCGCTACCAGCAGCACCGCCACGGCGAAAGCGACATGGCCCTGATGGGCTTCTTCGACTATCGCTCCATGGTCGAGGACAGCCCCATCGACACCGCCGTCGCCGAGTTCCGCGCCGAGGACGGGTCTCTGCTGGCCGCCTGCCTGCTGGACCGAATGGCCGATGGACTGTCGGCGGTGTATTCGTTCTTCGACCCCGACGCCCCCTCCAAGCGCAGCCTGGGCTCGCAGATGGTGCTGTGGCTGGTGCACCAGGCCCACGCGGAGGGGCTGGACTACGTCTATCTCGGGTACTGGATCGGCGAGTCCCGCAAGATGGCCTACAAGACGCGCTTCCAGCCGCTGGAAGCCTTCGGGCCGGAGGGATGGTATCGCCTGGAGACGTAGCGGCGACGCTGGCTATCGGCTCGGCAAATCGACGTCCAGGATGGTCATGTTGAAGTCGTAGGAGACCTCGCCCTCGTCCGTGTCCTTGTAGAGGGTCCCCAGGAACTCCTTGCCCAGCCACACCTCGACCGGGTCGTTGGGCTTCTTGGGCACGGTCAGCGTAATGCCGTCGTTGCCGAAGACCCGCTGCATATAGGTCTGGACCTGGTTGATTTCCTGGCGATTCACCGCTGCACCCCCATGACTGGTCGAGTCCACCCCCGCCCGGGCGGGACCCGGACATATGTCTTGTGGGGTTGCAACACGGATCGCCCCACCTGGTCAATGCCCGTGGGGCCGGTTGCACCAAGGGCAGGCCTGCCCCGCATCACGCCGCCGGCGGAGCGTTCCACTGTGACCGCCGGATCATCTTCAGCATGGTTTCCACCGTAATCGACGACAGCGTGGCGCGCGTCAGGATGTCGATTTCCTCCATCACCGAGCGCAGGGCCCGCCCCTCGGCTGTGTCGTCGCCAGGCTCGCGGTGAGAGGCGGCGGGCGTGCCCACCGTTTCGAACGCGCCGATGATGTCCAGCAAGGTGACCCGGCGCGCGTTGCCGACGAACCGATAGCCGCCGCCCACGCCCCGTACCGCCTCGACGAGTCCCAGTCGGCCGAGCGTACGCAGCACCTTCGACAAGTGATTGAGCGAAATGCCGTACTTCTCGGCGATCTCTGCGGCCGCCACCTGCCGGTCCGGCTGGGCGGCCAGTTCAAGAATCGCAAACAACGCATGGCGGGTCGCCATTTGCAGGTTCATCCCGCCAACTCCTTCTCAAGCTGAATGAAGGGCCCGCCCACCATGCCCTGGCTGCGAAAAAACGACATGATCAGAAGGGCATCGCGGGCCAGCATGGTGCGGATGGTCTTCACGCCGGCCTGCCGGAACCGCTCGCACAGACCGTCGAACAGCAGACTGCCGACGCCGCGCAGGCGCACGTCCTGCGGCACGCCCAGGGCAAACACCCAGCCGCAGGGTGGAGACCCGAATTCCCAGGCGCGGACCTCGCCAACAATGAAGCCGACGAAGCGGTCCCCATCCGAGGCGACCAGGATGCACCCTTCGGACCCATTGCCGAATCGATCGAAAACCCCGCGCCAGTAGTCCGGCTTCGACATGCCGGTCATCTCCTGGTCCAGCGCGATGATGGCGTCCAGGTCGGCCGGTGTGGCGGGGCGAATGGTCGGGGTCAAAGGAACCGGGACGTCGGACACGTCCGAACCTCCTTGCAAACGTGGCGCGGACAGATTGTTCCGCAAATGAAGCAATACCAGTACCAGAATACCTGTTATGGCGTCCGGTGGCCACCGGGATGAGGGCGAGGTGCGCTCCGGCCCGCGCCCAGGAGCGGCTTTTCGCGTTTCACGGACCCGCCCGGCGCGGCCCACACCAAAAGAGGGGTTGAGCGACCGAACCTTGACAGCACAGAGGCAAGATGTCAAAACGAGCAAAGGCGCACCACTTTGCTGGAATTGCGCCGGAACCTCCGGACACGCGCGGGACAGGTCCCTGCCCGCCTGTCCGTCCGGATGCGATGGAGACCGGAATTCGGCCCTGAACCAACGAGGCCGAACCGGGCCACGGGGAGGAGACACGCACCATGCCGGAGCCTTCGCGCGCGGTGGGGCCGGGACATGACCTAGCCTTTCCAGATGGCTTCAACGCCGCCACGGCTTTCATCGACCGCCACCTGACCGAGGGACGCGGCGACAAGGTCGCCCTTCGCTGGGCGCGCGGCGAGGTCACTTACGCGGGCGTTGCCGCCAACGTGAACCGATGCGCGAACGCCCTGGCCGACTCCGGCCTGGCGCGCGGCGACCGTATCATGATGATCGTCAAGGACTGCCCGGCCTTCTTCTACGTGTTCTGGGGCGCCATCAAGGCGGGTTTCGTGCCCGTTCCGGTCAACACGATGCTGCGGTCGGGCGACTTCGCCTTCATGATCGAGAATTCCGAGTGCGCCGCCCTGGTCTATTCGGTCGAATTCGCCGGCGAGGTCACGCCCGCCCTGGAGGCGGCGCCGCATCGACCGCGTCTGGTGGTCGAGGTGGACGCGGCCGGCGCCTGCTCGCTGTTCGAGGCCGGACCCGACACATTCGAGGCGGTGCCGGCCGGCGAGGACCAGGACTGTTTCTGGCTGTACTCCTCCGGCTCCACCGGGCGCCCCAAGGGGGCGGTGCATCGCCACCGCGACATGGTGGCCACCAGCGAGCTGTACGGCGTGCGCACCCTGGGCATCCGCGAGGACGATGTGTTCTTCTCGGCGGCCAAGCTGTTCTTCGCCTATGGTCTGGGCAACGGCATGACGTTTCCGTTGTGGGTGGGCGGGACGGCGGTCCTGCTGGACACCCGACCGACACCGGACAGCACGTTCGCGACCGTCGAGCAGTACCGCCCGACGCTCTATTTCGGCGTTCCCACACTGTACGCCGCCCAGTTGCAGGCGCTGGACCACGCCAAGCCCGATCTGTCCTCGGTGCGCCTGTGCGTCTCCGCCGGCGAGGCCCTGCCGGCCGACATCTTCCGGCGTTGGAAGCAGCGCACCGGCCTGACGATCCTGGACGGCATCGGCTCCACCGAGGCGCTGCACATCTTCATTTCCAACCGCGAGGACGACGTCAAACCCGGCTCCAGCGGTCGCATCGTGCCGGGGTACGAGGCCCGCATCGTCGACGAGACCGACCGCGAGGTTCCCCAGGGTGAGGCCGGGCGTTTGTTCATCAAGGGGCCCTCCACCGCCCGCCGCTACTGGCGCAATCCCGAAAAGACCGCCGCCACCATGCTGGGTGACTGGCTCAACACCGGCGACACCTACTATCAGGACGAGAACGGCTATCTGTTCTACAGCGGGCGCTCGGACGACATGCTGAAGGTCGGCGGCATCTGGTGTTCGCCGTTCGAGATCGAGGGCGCGTTGATCGAGCACCCGGCGGTGCTGGAGGCCGCCGTTGTTGGTCGTTCGGACGACGCGGGTCTGGTCAAGCCGGAGGCGTGGCTGGTGCTGGCCGATGGCGTCCGCCCGACCGACTCCCTGCGCGAGGCCTTGCAGCAGCACTGCAAGCAGGCCCTGGCGCCCTACAAGTTCCCACGCGACCTTCATTTCATCGATGAACTGCCGAAGACCGCCACCGGCAAGATCCAGCGCTTCCGCCTGCGGCAAGGCCTGGACCCGGCGGTATGATCGACGCGTACATTTATGACGGCCTGCGCACCCCGTTCGGGCGCCACGGTGGCGCCCTGGCCGGGGTGCGGCCCGACGATCTGGCGGCCGGGCTGATCCGCGCCCTGGTGGCGCGTCTGCCGGCGGAGGCCATGTCCCGCATCGAGGACGTGGTGCTCGGCTGCGCCTGTCAGGCCGGCGAGGATGGCCGCAACGTCGGCCGCAACGCCGCCCTGGTCGCCGGCCTGCCGGTGGAGGTGCCGGGCGCCACCGTCAACCGCCTGTGCGGCAGCGGCATGACGGCGGTGGTGGACGCGGCCCGGGCCGTGCGCGTCGGCGAGGGCGACCTGTTTCTGGCCGGCGGGGTGGAGTCCATGACCCGGGCGCCGTTCGTGATGGCCAAGGCCGAAGCACCCTATGCCCGCGACATCCGCATGTTCGACACCACCATCGGCTCGCGCTTCCCCAATCCGGCGCTGGTGGGGCCGCACGGCGACGACACCATGCCCCAGACCGCCGACACCGTGGCCCGGGAGTTGGGGATCAGCCGCGAGGACTGTGACGCTTTCGCGCTGCGGTCCCAGCAGGCCTACGCGCGGGCGCGCGCGGCGGGTGTCTTCGACGACGAGATCCACCCGGTCCCGGTCACGCCACCCGGCCGCAAGGCGCAACCCCGGTCGGTGGACGCCGACGAGCATCCCCGGCCGGAGACCACGGCGGACTCGCTGGCCCGGCTGCGTCCGCTGGCCGACGGCGGCGTGGTGACCGCCGGCAATGCCTCTGGCATCAACGACGGCGCCACCCTGGTGTTGGTCGGCGGCCCGGACATGGCCGACGCGACGGGCATGGCGCCCCTGGCCCGGGTGCGAGCGGCGGCGGTGGCGGGTGTGCCGCCCCGGGTGATGGGACTGGGGCCGGTGCCGGCCTCGGCCAAGGCGCTGGCGCGCGCCGGGCTGCGGCTGGCCGACATGGACCTGATCGAGATCAACGAGGCGTTCGCCGCGCAGGTGCTGGGCTGTTGCCAGCAGATGGGGCTGGCCGCCGACGATCCGCGCCTGAACCCCGACGGCGGCGCCATCGCCATCGGCCATCCGCTGGGGGCGTCGGGCGCCCGGCTGGTGCTGCACGCCGCGCGGGCCTTGCGGCGGCAGGGCGGGCGCCACGCCTTGGTCACCCTGTGCATTGGCGTCGGCCAGGGGATCGCCGTGGTGCTCGAAGCCGCCTGAGCCGGCAGACGGCCCCGTCTTTAATGCGCGTTCCCGCCGGTGCGGATGACGCAGTCCATGACCTCCGGGTCCGACGTCCGCCCGACCGAGAACCCGCACCGCTTGGCCAGGCGCAGCATGGCCTCGTTGTCCGCCAGCACCTGGGCGCCGATTTCCCCCGTGCCGCGCGCCCGGTGATAGCGGACGATCTTGTCCACCAGGATGGTGCCCAGCCCCGTCCCCTTCAGGTCGGAGCGCACCAGGATGGCCAGTTCCCCCCGACGGTTGTCCGGATCGGTGACCGTGCGCACCACGCCCAGGGTTTCCGGCTGCCCATCGGCGGCGCGGGGCCGCGAGGCGATGAAGGACATCTCGCGGTCATAGTCGATCTGGGTCAATCGGGCGAGCTGGTGGTGCTTCAGCTCCCGCACCGCGCCGAAAAAGCGATAGCGCAGGTCCTGCGGCGTGACCCGGGCCACCAGGTCGGCGTGGGCGGGCTCGTCCTCGGGACGGATCGGCCGCAGCGTCACCGTGCTGCCGTCGTACAGGGTGGCCGGCTCTTCCAGGTCGCTGGGATAGGGCATGATGGCGAAGCGCCGGCGGTCGGAGCCGTCCACGGGCGCCACCCGAATACGGGCATCGACCACCAGCACCCCCTGCTCATCGGCGAACAGCGGGTTGATGTCACAGGCCACGATCTCCGGGTTGTCGACGATCAGGTGCGACAGACGCACCAGCGCCTGGGCCAGCGCCTCGCGGTCGGCGGCAGGCCGGAAACCGTGCGCCTCCAGCCGGCGCGAGACGCGCGTGCGGGCGATCATCTGTCGGGCGAGCGGCGGATTGAGCGGCGGCAGGCCGATGACGTGGTCGCGCAGCACCTCTACCGCACGCCCGCCCTCGCCGAACACCAGCACCGGGCCGAACAGCGGGTCGCAGGCGCTGCCCAGCATGAGCTGGCGGGCGTTGGGTCGCAGCGCCATGCGCTGCACGGCGAAGCCCTGGACGCGGGCGTCGGGCCGGTGTTGCCGCACGCGGTGCAAAATGCCCTCGGCGGCGGCGCGCACGGCGGCGCCGTTTTCCAGGTTCAACGCCACCGCGCCCACGTCCCACTTGCGCGGCAAATCGGGCGAGGCCGCCGTCAGGGCCACGGGGAAGCCCATCCGCTCCGCCGCCCGCGCCGCGTCCTCGGCGTCGGTGGCGGGCACGCTGGGCACCGTGGGCACGCCATAGACCGCGAGCAGGGTGCGCGCGGCGGCATCGGTCAACAAGCCGTCGGGATCGGCCAAGCCGTGCTGGACCAGGCGGCGGGCCGCCTCCCTGTCGGGTTGATGGTCGGCGCTATCCGACGGCGGTGTTTCCAGCAGCATGTCCTGGTTGCGGGCATGGTGGACCACATGCCGGAAGCCGCCCACGGCGGCGCGGATGCTGGTGAAGACCGGCAAGCCGGCCTCGGTCAGCACCCGGCGCGCGGGCATGGCGGCGTCGGCGCCGATCCAGCAGGCCAGCACGGGACAGCCATGACGGCGTGTGGCCTCGACCACCGAGCGCGCCGTCGCCATCGCATCGGCCATGGGTGTGGGCACGTGGACCACCAGCACGACGTCCAGGCCCTCGTCCTCGGCCAGCACCGCCAACGCCTCGCCGTACCGCTCCGGCGCCGCCGCCAACCCAAGGTCCACCGCCGAGTCGCCGATGCCGCCGGGAATGGCGATGTCCTCCAGGCGGGCGCGCGTGTCGGGCGACAGGGTGGCCGGGCGCCCCCCGCTGGCGTGGGTGATCTCGTCCCACGCCATGGTGAGCGCGCCTTCGCCGTTGGCCAGCACGGCCAGCCGCTCGCCGCGCAGGGCGCGCGCGCGGGCCAGCGTCTCGGCCCCCTCGAACAGTTCGTCCAGCGAGCCAACGCGCAGCGCGCCGGCCCGGCCGACGGCGGCGTCGAACACGTCGTCGGGCGCGGCCAGGGCCTCCGACAGGAACGGACCGATCTGGCGGTTCAGGTCGTCGCGGCCCGTCTTGACCAGCAGCAGCGGTTTGTTGCGGGCGGCGGCGCGGGCGGCCGGCATGAACTCGCGGCGTTCGGTGATGGACTCGATGAACAGCAGGATGGCGCGGGTCTCGGGATCGTTGGCCAGCACGTCCATCATGTCGGCGAAATCGACGTCCGCCGCCTGACCCAGCGAGACGAAGCACGAAAAGCCGACCCCACGCGGGCGCGCCCAGTCCAGCACCGACACCCCCGGCACGCCCGACTGAGAGACAAAGGCCACGTGTCCGGGCTGTGCCGGCACATGCGCGAAGCTGGCGTTCAGGCGCGCCTGTGGCAGGATCAGGCCCAGGCTGCCGGCGCCGAACACGCGCACGCCGTGGGTCCGGGATGCCTGTCGGATGGCGGCGGGGTCCACATCCAGGGCGACGACAATGGCCCCGGCGGTGCCGCGCGCGCCCAACTGGCCCAGGGTCTCCGGAACCTGCCGGCCGGCGACGCACAGCACCGCCAGATCGGGCGCCACCGGCAGGTCGGCGACGGACCGATAGGCCAGCACGCCGGCGACGGCTTCCTCCCGGGGGTTCACGGGCATGACCGGCCCCGGGAAGTTGCCCTCCAGCAGATTGCGCATGACCACGTTGCCGAACCGTCGGGGCCGCGCCGAGGCACCGATCACCGCCACCGACCGCGGCGCCAGGACACGCGAAAGACCGAGAATGGACATACCGACGACCCCGGAGTGTGGACCCTCCGGGCACAATAGCGGATCCGGCGAGGCTGCAAACCCCGGGCAAAGGCTCCGTGCCGGTGTGCCCTCCTACGCCGCCGCCCGGCCCTGGGCCGCCAGTTTCTCGTAGCGGAAGGCGCCCCACAGCGCGGCGCCGATGGCGCCGGCGTGGATGGCGTCGGGGTGGCTGCGCGCACGCAGGGCCACCTTCTCTTTCTCCAACGCCGCGTTCAACGCCGACATCAGGCCCACATCCAGGCCCAGGCCGCCGGTCATCAGGGCGATGCCGTCCTTGGCGCCGATGGACTTCAGCAGCTTGGCCATGCGCACCGCCATGGACACATGGACGCCGCGCAGGATGCTGCCGGCCGGAATGCCGCGCGAGACCATGTTGATCACGTCGGTCTCGGCCAGCACCGCGCAGATGGAGGAGACCTTCTCGGAGTCCCCCGCCGCCTGCGACAACGGCCCGATCTCGTCCTGGGCGATGCCCAGGTAGCGCGCGATGTTTTCCAGGAACTGGCCGGCGCCGGACGCGCACTGGCTGGTCATCTTGTAGGCCAGCACCTTGCCGGCCCCGTCCACGCGGATGGCGCGGCCGTTCAGCGCGCCGACGTCCATCACGGCGCGGGCCTCGGGGTCGAGGAACACCGCGCCGCGCGCGTGCGTGGTCATGGAATAGAAGTGGCCGGTGGTGAAGGTCAGGCTTTCCGCGTCGCCTGTCGAGGCCACATAGGCCACGTCGTCCCGGCGCAGCCCCTGGGCGTCCAGCAGGCCCTGGAAGCTGTCCTCGGCCAGTTGGAACGGGTCGCGGTTGCGGATGCGCAGCACCTCGCGGCCGAGCCATTCGGTCTCGGCGCCGTTGACCCGGAACAGGACGGTCTTGACGCAGCCCGCGCCGATATCGACGCCGCCGGTGATCAGGTTGCTCATGGTGTGGTCCTCTCGCCCTGTTTCAACTGCTGTTGGCTCTGGCGTCCTTGCGTCGCGGTTCACTCGACAGCTGCCACATTCACACTGTTTTTCCGCTCGTGCGCGGGATTGCCGACCGTTTCGGCCAGGAGCGCCGTCATTGCGAGCCCGCGTCTTCAGATGCGGGCGAAGCAATCCAGAGCGAAAGACGCCCACCGTTGCCCTGGATTGCTTCGTCGCTTCGCTCCTCGCAATGACGGAGCAGGGTTGGCAAAGCCCTTTGAGGAGGAGGACGGGTGGCTGCGCTACTGCGTGACCGCCCGGACGGCGAACGTGGCGCCGCCCAGGGCGCCGGTGTAGATGGAGTCCGGGTCGATGTTGATGGTCACGTCGCCGTAGTTTTCCTTGATGAGCGCGCGCAGTTCCTTGACGGCGGCACCGTTCTTGGCCACGCCGCCGGTGAAGGTGAACTCGTCCTGAACCCCGCCGGCGCGCGACAGGATGGAAATGGCGCGCAGGATGATCGCCCGGTGCAGCCCGGCCAGGATATCCTCGCGCTTCTCGCCCAGGGCCAGACGGTTGCGCAGCTCGGCCCCGGCGAACACGGTGCAGGTGGAGTTGATGCGCACCTGCTTCGTGGCCTTCAGCGCCATCGGGCCGAGTTCATGCAGGCCCATGCTCATCTCGTCGGCGATGTAGCCCAGATAGCGGCCGCACCCGGCGGCGCAACGGTCGTTCATCTGAAAGTTCTCGACAATGCCGTTCGGGTCCACCTGGATGCCCTTGGTGTCCTGACCACCGATGTCCAGCACCGTGCGCGTGCCCGGGAACATCATGTGCGCGCCCAGGCCGTGGCAGAGAATCTCGGAGCGGATGTGTTCCTTGGGGAACGGCAGGCGCACGCGGCCGTAGCCGGTGCCCACCACGTAGGATTCCTCCAGCGGCACGGCCAGCGTGTCCTTGAGCACCTGGGCGACCTCCGGCCCGCCACCGGCCGCACCGGACTTTTCCAACGCCCGCAGGAAGGTGCTTTCCATGGTCGCGGTCGGCTCGCGGTTTTCCACGGCGATGATCGACTTGTCGTAGACGTTGAGGATGAGGTCGAAGGACAGCCCGGCGTCCTTGCAGGCCGCCTCCGCCGCGTGCATGAAGCCACCCCCGGCCAGATCGCGGAAGAAGTCGGACTTGCGCGCCACGCCGGGGGCGAACAGGTCGCCCGAGTCCTCCCGCAGGCGGGTGAACACCGTGGCAATGACCCCCCGGGCCACGGCGCGTACGTCGGCCAGACGCGGCGTTCCGGTGTTCTCCAGGCAGGTTTGTTCGAGATCTTCCAGCTTTTCCAGGTACTGGACGTGGCGGAAGTTCCGCTCGATGTCGGCCAGGATATCGTCAACCTTGCCGGCCAGGGTCGGAAACGCCGACAGGCTGTTTCGGAACAGGGTCAGGCGCGTATCGATCAGCGCCTCCTGCTTGGCGACGGCGGCGGCCGTGTCGTAGTTGGAGCGGGAATTGGTGATCCCCCGCCCCATGACCCGGCAGGTGTCGTCCATCACCACGGCCTTTGTAGTGGTGGAGCCCAGGTCAATCCCGATGAAGCAGCGCATGGGGTGTCGTCCCTCTGATCAGGCGGCTTTGTTGGCGCCGCGGCGCTTCTGGTCGATCATCTGGAAATAGCTTTCCAGCCGGTTCTTGACGTTGGCCGGCGAGAAGTAGCGGGGATCGACCAGATCGGTCTCGATGAAGGCGCCGGGCTTGCCGGTGCGGCGCTCCACCTCGCGCATGATCATCAGCTGCCCGGCGCTGAAGCTGTTACAGCTCTTGATCGAGTTCACCAGCAGGCCGTCGGCCTCGTAGTCCTCGACGTATTGGGCAAGGATGTCGACGCGGCTGGGCAGGTTGCGGTTGGTGTAGCAGCCCAGGCAGTACTCGGCGAGCGAGCGCAGCGGGTCGGCCGGATCGTGGCGGAACCCCAGGTCGTACATGCCGCCGACCTTGGTGTAGCTGGAGGCCACCACCACCGCGCCCTCGTCGGCGAACATCTGCCAGAACTCACGGAAACTGGTCCAGTTGGGCGGCCCCTCGACCACCAGCCGGTATTTCTGGTCGGTCAGAACGCTACCGTCCGGCAACGTCGGCCCCTGACCGGCGTCGAGGCGCGCCTTCACCTCCTGACGAAGGGCGGTGTAGTAGTCCACCGCCTCTTCGGTGCCGCGAAAGGCGGTGAAGATGGGGCCGATGTAGTAGACGCCGCCGAAATAGGCGTCGATGGGCGATGGCTTGTGTTTGCCCGTCTCCAGGCACCAGACCAGATCGTCCTCGGCCTTCGCCGACAGGGCGAGGATTTCGCGCAGCCGGTCGATGTCGAACTTGACGCCGGAGACCTCCTCCAGCCCCGGAATAATGACCTCTTTCAACTGCTTGACCACGTAGTCGATCATGTTCGGCGTGGAATGGCCGTCGCCCTCGTAGGGGACATGCAGCATCAGGGTCGGGCACTTGTACTCGGCGCGCAGCAGTTCGAACCACTTCATGAACGTGTAGCAGCCGGTGTAGGACAACAGCAGCACGTCGGGCTCGGGAAACGGCTTGCCGTTGGGGGCGATGTTGCCGCGCCCCATCATGCCGATGTCGGCCTTGACGTAGGTGCAGACGTCCTCGGAATGGCCGCCCTTCTCCGCCTCCATGATGTAGTCGCCCGACAGGCGGCGCATCCCGTTCTGGATGGCGTTGATCTCCGGCAGGTTGTTGAGGATGCCGAAGCACATCAGCAGTTCGTTCAGGTTGCCGGGCACGAACGTCGAGGAGACCTTGCGTCCGGTTTCATGCGCGGAGGTGATCGCGTCATAGTTCCCGGCGATCATCTCCTTCTGGAGCAGCATGGACGGCTCTTTGACGGCTACGGTCATCGGCTCAGCTCCACAGTTTGATGGAATCGGCGAAGGCACCGGCCTGTTCGCGGATGGGCTGCATCTGGCCGGAGTTCTCGGCGTACTTGAAGCTCATGTTCGGGATGCCGGCGTCGGACAGGCGTCCGCAGATCATCGGCCGGTCGAGCAACGCCGGATCGCAGAAGCTGGGGGCGGCGTAGATCACGCCCTCGGCGCCGGTCTGCTTGACGCGCTCGACGTGGAAGCGGCCCTTGTCCGCCTCGTTCGGCACGTACTTGCACGACGTCTCCACCGAGTGCCGCAGGTAGGCGGTGGACAGCGCCGCAAGGGGGTCGCCGTCGGTGGCCACGTCCTCGGTGATGAAGCGGTTGACCAGGCTGTAGTCGTCCTCGACCACGTAGCAGCCGGCCATCTCGATCGACTTCAGCAGGGCCAGCGGCGGCTGTTCGCAGAACGAGCCGAAGATTGCGACGCGGACGTTGTCCTTGCGCGGCCGGTCCTCGATGGCCAGCGCGGCCAGGTAGTCGGCCAGCAGGACGTTGTGCTCCTCCACCGGCATCATCAGGCCGGCGCGCATGACGACGTAGACGTCGGCGGCCGGCGCCTTCCACGGTTCCGCCGCGCGGGCGTCGTAGACGGCGCGCACCAGCCGACGGTTCTCGTTGTACAGCGCGATGGAGGCCCGCAACGCCGCGTCGGTGATGTCCCGCCCGGTCAGGCGTTCCAGGTCGGCGCGAAGTTCGCGCAATTCGTGGGTGTAGTACGTCCCGCCGATCTCCGGATCAAAGTTCTGCGGCGTGTCGAAGAACTTGGTCCAGACGTCGGGGAACATCACCTTCCACATGCCCGACAGATTGCGGATCACGTCGCAGACGAACGGGAACAGCAGGCCGTCGACGAAATCCAGGCGACCGGTCACCCCCAGTTCGATGGTCGAGCGCGGAATGCGGCAGATGTAGCTCTGGTAGTAGGCGTCGCCGTGGATGACCTCGATGCGGTCGCCGCCACCGAACAGGCCCAGCGGCAGGCAACCGGCGGCGTGGATCAGTTCCATCGGCACGTACACCGGCAGGAAGCCGACCACCTTGCGGCCGGGCTCGGCGGCCTTCCAGTCGCGCGCCGCCTGAAAACTCAGGTCATCGACGATGGATTCGCAGCGCCGGGCGATGACGCCGGCCTTGGAAACGGGCATGTCCATGGTCAATGGCCCTCCCATGTTGCCGGACGCTTCTCCAGGAAGGCGTTCAGCCCCTCGTTGGCGTCGTGCGTGCGCATCAGCTCGGACAGGTACAGGTCTTCCAGCGCGCCCAGTTTGTCGCGCACCCGCTCCACCAGGCCCAGCCGCGCGGCCTTGACACCCAGGCGCAGCACCGCCGGGCTGTGCCGGGCCGGCCCCTGGTCGAACCACGCCAGGGCGGCGGCCTCGGGGTCGTCGCCGACGTGCTGGGCCAGCCCCAGGCGCGCGGCCTCGGCGCCGTCGATGGAACGGCCGGACAGCAGCAGATCCTCGGCCGCGCCCAGGGGCATTCTCTCGGGCAGCAGACAAGAGGCCGCCGGCGGGAACACGCCGAGTTGGATTTCCGGCTGACCCAGCCGGGTCTCCGGGTGGACGAACAGTATGTGTCCGGCCGTCGCCACCTCCAGCCCGCCGCCCAGGCACTGGCCTCGCGCCGCCACCATCACCGGCAGCGGATAGGCCAGCAGGTCGAGCACCAGCCGGTGC
>JGI12109J20283_10760386_pt1 | contig 35559 bp, 28 predicted proteins | sample ElkSlonscriptome_12_FD_20283 | JGI IMG/M metagenome (IMG submission 20283)
CCGCGAATTCCGGCGCGGAGAGCCGTTTGCAGGCGTGCACCGCGAGCGCCAAATCGGCGTTGCGAAGCAGCTGTTCAGCGCGATGGGGATCGAACGCGATGACAAGGACGCACGGCAGGACTGGGTGCTGCGCGGGTTCCGTCAGTTCGACGCGCCGGTCTGCGTGATCGTCACCTATGATCGCGAGCTTGGCACCAGCGACGACACCGCGTTTGACTGCGGCGCTGTCACCACGGCTCTGGTCAATGCGGCATGGTCACGCGGGCTCGGTTGCGTGATCAACTCCCAAGGTATCATGCAAAGCCCCGTCGTGCGCGAACATGCCGGCGTGCCCGAGGATCAGGTGATCATGAAAGCGGTCGCGCTCGGCTGGCCCGACCCGGACTTCCCCGCAAACGCCGTGGTGAGCGAGCGCAAGAGTGTGGATGAAGCGGCGCGGTTTGTGGGGTTTGATTGAGGGAGCAAATGGCTGGCGCGGACCGGTTGCTTTCGGAAAAGAGTAGAACGGTGCTGGGTGTCGAACAATGGGGTGGGAGGCTGGCCTCAAGAAACCGTGCGCGCTTCCACGATCCATTTATGCAACTCTGTCAAATATATTTGGCCGTGAATTGCCACACCTTCGATGAGCGCCTTGCTCGCCCAAGTCTCATTACGTTGGAAATCATCAGGTCGATAGGCCAGTGACATGATGAAACCAGCCAAGCGATGCACGAACTCACTTGAACGGTAGAGCCGCTCAGCGCATTCCGGGTAATCCCGGTTATGGATTGTTTCCATGTGAATAGCGCGAGCAAGGACGGCGATTTTGGCTCGGATAGAGAGGGCTGCAAAAGCATCTTCGATTTCAGTGTTCATGGCCTTGACTGACGTTTTCAGCACTGGTGGTCAATGTCCGGAATTAGAGTCGACAGCGGAAGGTCTGCTTTTGCCCGGCTAAACGCAAGAATGCCACTTTCCCATCGCTTTTCCCAGCCTCACGCAGCCCCCTTCACGTTCACCACCAGCATATCGCCGTCGAGGAAGCGCAGGATGTCGCTGGTGTTGCTGCCCAGCGTTGCCTCGCGGAAGCCGGTTGCGCCGTGGCTGCCCAGCGCGACGAGCGCTTGGGGATACTCTTTCAGCCCCTCTTTCACGGCATCGAAGGCACCGCCGCGCACAAGGCCGCTAGTCGCCGAGGCAAGGGCCGCTTCGCGTTCCTGTAGCATCTTCATGAATTCATCCAGCTTCTTGGCCTCTTCGCCTTCAACCTCTTCGGCGACATAGCCATCGCGCTGAAACCCTTCGAACGGAACATGCCAGGCGTGCATCACATGCATATGCGCTTCGGGAAACAGGCGCGCAGCCTCTATAATCGCATGCGCTGATCCGTCGGAGAAATCCGTGCCTGCAACAATATGCGTGTACGGCCCGCGCACCCGCTGTTTCACTATCAGGGTTGGCGTGGCGGTGTAGCGCAGGACGTAATCAACCGCGGTGCCCATGAAGAAATCGCCGAGGCTGTTATAGCGCGCAGGCCCGATGAGCAGCATGTCGACATCGTCGACCGAACCAGCACTGGCAATCGCAAGCGGCGCAGACCCCTCGGGATAGCAATACTCTATCGGTCCGCCACCCTGATCCGTGCCCGCAGTGTAGCCGACGCACAGTTCCATCCGGCGATCCAGCTCTTCCTTGCTGGCGTCCCCTGCACCGCCCGCTTCTACTGCGTGGATGAACCGGACGGCGCGTTTCGAATCGCGGCCCAGTTGTAGCCCGCGATCCACGGCGCGATCTGCGCGTGAGCTGAAATCAGTGGCAACGGCGATGCACTTTTCTGACATGAAGGTATCCTCCTTGCGATCAGAAGTACGCTATTCCAACGGTGCCTGCAACTGAGTTGCATTACCACAAGGTAGGCTAACGCAGGCTCACCACATTATCGCTCGGCGCGCGCTCGCGCGAACCATCGAACAGGCTCATCATTGGCTCGTCCTCGACTACGACCGTCAGCGCCTCGCCATAGCCGTTAAAGCCGGTCTTCATCGCCGCGCCATATGCACCCAGCATCCCGATCTCGATATAGTCGCCGGCCTGAATGTCGCCCGGCAACGGGAACGGGCCGGCCATGTAATCGGCATCGTCGCAAGTCGGGCCGTAAAACGCGAAGTCTTCCACCGGATCGCGCAGATCGTCTTCCAGAGCGGCGACGGGGAAACGCCAGTCAACATGAGCCGCATCATACAACGCGCCATAGGCACCATCAGTGATATACAGCTCGTTGCCGCGACGCTTCGTCACTTGCACGATCATGCTGGAATATTCCGCGCACAGCGCCCGGCCCGGCTCGCACCATAATTCGGCATTATACGCGATGGGCAGCGCATAGAAATGCTGATGGATGATCGCGAAGTAATCCTCCAGCGGAGGCGGCTCCATGCCCGGATAAATGCTGGGAAAGCCGCCGCCGACATCGATCATATCGATCACCACGCTGGCCTCGGCAATCGCGGCGCGCGTGCGGTCAAGCGCCTGCACAAAGGCGAACGGCGTCATCGCCTGACTGCCAACATGGAAGCAAACGCCCAGCCAGTCGCAATGCTGGCGCGCGCTCTGAAGCAAGGCCGGAGCCTCGGTCAGATCGCAGCCGAATTTCGATGCGAGGCTGAGTTCGGAATATTCGGATGAAACCCGCAGGCGCACGCAAAGTCGCAAGTCTTTGGCCGGCTCGCCCGTGTCGGGATTGCGGCAGGCCTCGATAATCTTGACGAGTTCTTCTTCGCTATCGAGGCTAAAGGTCTTCACGCCGTGCTGGTGATATGCCTCCGCAATCGCGCTCTTCGTCTTGATCGGGTGCATGAAGCACAGGAGAGCATCGGGCAGCAGGCCGCGCACCAGACGCACCTCTGCGATCGAAGCGACATCGTAATGCGTCACGCCGGCATCCCACAGGCACTCGATCAGATCGGGCGCGGGATTGGCTTTCACTGCGTACAGAACCTTGCCGGGGAACGCGCCGACAAAGAAGGCAGCGGCACGCCGCGCGGCATGCGGACGGTTAAGGATGACCGGATCGTCCGGCGATAGTGCGCGGGCTACGGTCTTTGCGTCAGGGAAAGTGAGCGATGCTGCGTCGAAAGACAATTCAAGGGACCCCCAGAAGGTTTAGCGTGAACCAAACGGTTTTGAGGCTGCCTTGCGGTTATAGTCCCTTGGGGCAGCAGAAGCGGAAGCGCGCAATTAAAGATACGGGCTGGTTATGCAAGGATAATCGTCGAGTTTTGCGATCGTTCCGGAGAATCAGAAAGAGACTTGCGGCACCTGATCGACAGAGCCGCGCTCGCTATCATCCAGACGATTGAAATCCGCCTGTTCAAAGCCGAGCAACCCGGCGAACAGAACAGCGGGAAACGCCTCACGCGCAGTGTTGAAACGGGCCACCGCCGCGTTCAAGGCGCGGCGTGCTGCGGCCAGTTTGTCTTCGATATTGGCCAGTTCGCCCTGCAATTCCTGATAGTTGACGCTGGCTTTGAGATCGGGATAGGCCTCGCCCAAGGCCAGTAGATTATCCAGCGCAATTTTCAGACCTTGCTCATCACTCGAAGAAGGCGTGCCACTGGCTGCCTTGTTGCGGGCGGTGATGACGGCCTCCAGAGTGGTCGCCTCGTGCCCGGCATAGCTTTTCACGGTTTCGACCAGATTTGGGATCAGATCATGGCGCTGCCGCAGCTGCGCATCGATATCCGCCACACCCTGATGCACATTCTGGCGAAGCGCCACCAACTGATTGTAGATGCCGATCAGCAGGAAGATGACCGCAACCGAGATAACCACGATCGCAGACGTCCAGAACCAGCCCAAAATCTCAAACATGCCGAAAACCCCTGTTTAGTGGTCTGCCTCGTGATCGGCGCTTAACCGCAAATAAGCATTATACGGCTAACAGGTTAAGAGAAAACAGATGCGTGATACAAATCGTTCGGACAGATCGGGTTCACTGGATGGCGCGTTAAGACAGGTCAGGTTTGAAAAGCTCATGCGAGTTTCAGTTGACGTAAACGTCGATCAGTTGATCGAAGGGGAGCTGGGCCGGTGGCTGGCCGACCAGTCCGGCATGCGCCGCGCCGCCAAAGAGCAGGCGAAATCGCGCTGGATATGGTCTGGCGGGCTTACTGCGTGTGTGCTGGTTTATGCGTGGTTCGTCAGTGGCTGGGGCATGCCGATCATCTTGTTCCTGACGCTTACATTATCAATCGCCGCTGGCGCGTGGGGTTATATGCCGATTGCCAATGCCTCCGAGGCGATCAAGGTCGGCATCAACAGCGCCATCGCGCGCAGTTTCGGCCTCTCCTACACAGCGCAAGTGGAGCCGGGCGCGGAATTCAAACTGGCGCGGACATACGGCCTGCTGCCGCAGTACACCCGCCGCCATACCGAGGATCGCTGGTTCGGCGCTCTCGAGGGGCACGACTTCAGCCTGTACGAAGCGCATCTGGAAGTGCGCCGGGGAAGCGGCAAAAACAAACGCTGGGAAACGGTGTTTCAGGGCGCGGTCCTGGACGTTGAGTTCGGGCGCAGTTTTGGCTCCACCACATTGCTGCAACGCGCGGGCACGCATCGCAAATGGTTCGGCCTTGGCGGGTCAAAGGACCATGTGAGCTTCGGGGGCCACCGGCTTGATCTGGTCGATCAGGTCCACCCCGCTTTCGAGGACGCATTCGGGGTCTATTCCGACGATCAGGTCGAGGCGCGCGTGCTCGTTCACCCGTCCTATATCGAGCATCTGATCGCTTTGGAACGCGCCTTCAGAGGCGATCAGTTGCGCGCGCTTTTTCACAAGGGCAGCGTAATCATCGCGGTTGAAAGCGAGCGGCTGTTTGAAAGCGGATCGGTGGATGAAAGCGGGGATCGCAAACGCGTGAGGGAAGCCGCCGAGCAATTCACCGCGCTGGCAAAGCTGGCGATTGCAATCAACCAGACAGAGCGCGGACGTTCCTTGGATACGCGCGCCACCGGTTAGTTGTAAAAGCTAGCTGAGGCGGTCTCGGAAATCCTCGTAGTCGAACCGCTTCACGCATTCGAGAGCGTCGGTGTCTGAATCCCACAGCCAGATGCTCGGCAATTGCACGCCGTTGAATGTGTTGGTCTTCACCATCGAATAATGCGCCTGATCAAGGAAGGCGAACCGCGCGCCCGCTTCTGCGGGCACCGGCACGCGGTATTCGCCGATCACATCGCCCGCCAGACAGGACGGCCCGCCCAGCCGGATGGGCAGGCTCTCATCCTGCAGTTCCCCCAGCATTGCGGGACGATACGGCGCTTCGAGCACGTCAGGCATGTGGCACGTGGCGCTGATATCGGTGATGCCGACGGGGCCGTCGTTGAAAAACGTATCAAGCAGCGTGCCCACCAGAATGCCGGCATCCAGCGCCACCGCCTCCCCGGGTTCAAGGATGATCTGTGCTCCTGTATCCTCGGCGGCGTCTTTCAGAAATTCGACCAGTTCATCGCGCTCATAATCGGCGCGGGTTATATGATGCCCGCCGCCCATGTTGATCCATTTAAGCTGGCCAAACCACGGCTCAATCGCGTCGAATACGCGGTCCCATGTTGCGCGCAGCGGCTCGAATGTCTGCTCGCACAGATTGTGGAAGTGGATGCCTTCCACGCCTTCCATATGCTCCTCGGTCAATTGATCCAGCGGAAAGCCAAGCCGCGAACCGGGCGCGCTGGGGTCGTATTTGGGCACTTCGCCGGTTGCAATCATCGGGTTGATGCGCAGCCCCACGCTGACATCGCCGCCAGTGGTGGCTGCGTGGTCAAGGATGAGCGCGGCGCGCTGCATCTGGCCCGGTGTATTGAAGATCACATGATCGGAAAGGCGGCACACTTCCTCCAGATCGCCCGGCTTGTACGCTGCGGAATAGGTCGCAATCTCGCCATCGTAAAATTCGCTGGCCAGCCGCGCTTCCCACAGCCCGCTGGTCGATACGCCATCGAGATATTCGCCCATGATCGGCGCAACCGACCACATCGAGAACGCCTTTAGCGCCGCGAACACTTTGCAACCGGACGCATCGCGAATGTCGGCGAGTATCTGGCAATTTGCGCGGATCTTCGCCGCGTCCACGACGAAAGCGGGGCTCTCAACGCGCGAGAGATCGAACTGGGCGAACGCGCCCGGATCACCGGCTTTGGTTTGCATCGCAGTTTGCATTTTATTTTAAGCTCGCTGATTGGTTCACACGAAGGCACAAAGGCACGAAGAGGTCGATCATGACTGAACGGGGCCGAAGTAATTGTTGGCGACGCGCTGAAGTCCGCCTTTGAAAATGGGCTGCCCGAAATTCATGAGCACACCTAAGGGCAGGTCCATCAAATGAAGATAGCTCAAAACCTGTTTGGCGTAGACGGGAGAATTGCGTTCGGTCGACTTTAACTCAATCAGCAGCTTTCCCTCGACGATCAGATCTATCTTAAATGCGTTGTCTACAAAACCGCCATCATTTTTGATCTGGATTGGAACCTGACGACGCACAGCGAAGCCTCTGCGTTCCACCAAATTCGACAAGATCAACTCAGATGCGCCCTCCAAAAGGCCGGGGCCAAGGTCACAAAGAAGATGATAGCCGCAATCGATTACGGTGCGGACAATGTCTTCCAGGTCGTTTGAATGCGACATCTTCGTGTCTTTGTGCCTTCGCGTGAACCGATCCTAAAAACCGACCGGCTCATCCAGCTCCTTCACCTGCCATGGCAGGCCATGCTGGTTCAGCATCTCCATAAACGGATCGGGGTCCATTTCTTCCATGTTGAAGACGCCCCTCCCAGCCCACTCACCCGTCACCATCATCGCAGCGCCAATCATTGCGGGCACGCCCGTGGTATAGCTGACCGCCTGATTGCCAGTCTCTTCGTATGCCGCCTCATGCGAGCAGATGTTATTGATATAGAACGTCTTCTCGCCTGAGCCATCCAAAGCCTCACCCGTGGCGATACAGCCGATATTGGTGTTACCCTTGGTCGTCTCGCCCAAGCTTTCCGGCTTGGGGAGGACTGCGGCCAGGAATTGCAGAGGGATGATCTCCTTGCCCTGATAGGTGATCGGTTCGATCCCCGTCATGCCGACATTCTGGAGCACGGTGAGGTGCTTGATATACTCATCGCCAAACGTCATCCAGAAGCGTGCGCGCTCCATTTCGGGGTTGAACTTAGAGAGGCTTTCCAACTCCTCGTGATACATCAGATAAGCGTTTTTCGAACCCACCGCCTCAAAATCGAACTCGGTCATAACCTGCATGGCGGGCGTTTCCACCCACTCGCCATGCTCCCAGTGCCGGGCAGGCGCGGTGACTTCGCGAATGTTGATTTCGGGGTTGAAGTTGGTGGCAAAAGCCTGACCGTGATCGCCGCCATTGCAATCCAGAATGTCGAGCGTGCGGATCGTCTTCAGCTTATGCTTCTTAAGCCACATCGTGAACACGCTGGTAACGCCGGGGTCAAAGCCTGATCCCAGCAGCGCCATCAGCCCCGCATCCTTGAACCGGTCATGATAGGCCCACTGCCATTTATACTCGAACTTCGCCTCATCCTTCGGCTCATAATTGGCGGTGTCGAGATAGTGTACGCCCGCTTCCAGACAGGCGTCCATAATCGGCAGGTCCTGATACGGCAGCGCGAGATTCACCACAAGGGTCGCGCCAACCTTGCGGATCAGGTTGACCATGGCGGGCACTTCTTCGGCGTCAATCTCGTATGTCGGCACGATCACGCCGGTGCGTTCCTTTACGCTCGTGGCTATGGCCTCGCACTTCGACAATGTGCGACTGGCGAGATGGATTTCGGGGAAGATGTCCTTGTTAAACGCCATTTTATGGACGCAGACGGAGCTGACGCCCCCTGCCCCGATCACCAATACCTTCGACATCGCAAACACCTTTCAAATTCGAATCTTGTGCGCTCCCTAGGGCAATGCGCCGTGGGCCTCAAACGATCCGCAATTTCCTACGCGCTGGCGATGTGCCATGAGGCTGTGATGCAAAATCATTCGCCTTTTTTCCCGCCCGATCCCGCCATTGACCCCGCCTTTGCCACCGCCTGCGCCGGGGGAAATATTTTTGGGTTCATAACAGTGTGTCAGGTGTGTCAGGCGATCTGTACGTGCGACGAACCGAGCAGGAGGGAGGCATGACCGAGACGCGCATCCCGACTCACGAGGGAACCGTCGCCGCCGCCAGAGCGGTTTCCATGATCCTGCGCATGACGCCGCTTTTGCCGGTCGAGATCAACGGCGTGCGCTGCCATGTGAAGGCGGAAAATCTGCAACCCATCGGCGCGTTCAAGATCAGGGGCGCATGGTGGCGACTGTCTAATCTGACGCGGGCCCAGCGTGAAGGCGGCGTGGTCGCGGTATCCTCGGGCAATCACGCACAAGGTGTCGCATGGGCGGCGCGACGGCTGGGGATCAAGGCAACTATCGTAATGCCGCGCGACGCGCCCACGGTAAAGCTGGAGGGGACGAAGGCGCTGGGCGCGGAGATTGTCCTGTATGATCGTCCGGGCGAAGACCGCGATGCAGTCGCGGCCAAGCTGATCGCGGAGAACGGCGGCACACTGGTCCATGCCTTTGGCGATCCGTGGGTGATCGAAGGGCAAGGCAGCGCAGGGATCGAACTAACGCAGCAAGTGGCAAGCGGGCCGAGCCGCATTATCGCATGTTGCGGCGGAGGCGGTCTGGCAGCAGGCCTCGCGCTTGCCTGCCCTGCCGCAGACATTTATGCGGTTGAGCCGGTGGGATGGGACATGGTTGGTCAGGCGCTGGCAACGGGCGAGATTGTGCAGGCCGCGCCCGATGCACCCGCCACCATCTGCGACGCGCTGCAACCCACCGCGACGAAGCCGATCAATCTGGAGGTGCTGCACGGGCGCGCACAACCCGGCATCACCGTAACCGATGATGAGGTGCGCCATGCGCAGCGCTGGGCCTTTACCAATCTCTCCATGGTGGCGGAGCCGGGCGGCGCGGCTGCCCTTGCCGCGGCACTGGCGGGCAAGGTGGAACTGGATGATCGCAGCGTCATCATGCTGACCGGCGGAAATGCCGATCCGGCCGCTTTTGCCGAAACGATCACGGCAACAGCTTAGCTGTGGAAACCGTCATATAGGCGACATGCCGCGGCCATAAGGGAAAGGACAGACGTTACGCAAAAGGCTCGATCATGACCGTGCAACCCAAACGTATCATCGCCGATGCTGTCATCCGGAAGGATGTAAGCGCCAAGGACAAATTGCTCGATAAAGCCTTCGCCCTCGCATTCAACGGGCTGGTCTATGCGCAGATCTGGGAAGACCCGGTGGTCGATATGGAGGGTCTCGCGATCCAGCCAGACAGCCGCTTGATGTGCATCGCGAGCGGATCGTGCAACGCCTTGAGCTATCTGACCGCAGATCCGGCCCAGGTGACGGCGGTGGACCTGAACCGCGCGCATGTGGCGCTGGGCCAGCTGAAGATCACCGCCATTCGTCACCTGCCCAATTACGAGCGGTTTCAGCGCTTCTTTGGCCATGCCGACCACGCCGAGAATAAGGCGGTCTATAAGGAGATGATCGCCCCGCATCTTGATCAGGAAAGCCGCAAATACTGGGAAAAGCGCGACATCACAGGCCGCCGCCGCATCTCGTACTTTACAAAGGGGCTTTATAAACGCGGATTGCTGGGCAATTTCATCGGCCTCGCGCATCTGTTTGCGAAGCTTTACAAGATTGATCTGAGCCACCTTCTCGAAGCGGAAACCGTCGAGGAACAGCGCGAGGTCTTCGAACGCGAGCTGGCTCCGGTGTTCGACAAGAAATTTGTGCGCTGGCTGACCGATCAGCCCGCGTCGCTGTTTGGCCTCGGCATTCCGCCTGCGCAATTTGACGAGCTGGCAGGTGACGAACGCATGGCAGTAGTGCTGCGGCGGCGGCTGGAAAAGCTCGCCTGTGACTTTGAGGTGAAAGACAATTACTTCGCATGGCAGGCCTTTAGCCGGGGCTATGCCCGCAGCGAAGACGCGCCGCTGCCGCCATATCTGCAACGCGCCAATTGGGATGTGATGCGTGATCGGATCGACCGGCTGAGTGTGGAGCGCGGGAATATGGTGCAATGGATCGGCGACCGAGATGAAGCCTCAATGGACCGCTTTGTCCTGCTGGATGCGCAGGACTGGATGAATGATGGCCAGTTGGATGAGCTTTGGGGGCGCATAACGCGCGCCTCGCGTCCCGGTGCGCGCGTGCTTTTTCGCACGGCAGCAGAGCCGACGATGCTGCCGGGCAGGCTGGACGATGCGATCCTGTCGAAGTGGCGCTATCTGGAGGAACAATCGGGCGACCTGACAACAAATGACCGATCATCAATCTATGGCGGTGTGCATGTTTACGAGCTGGCCGCATGACAATTGAAGCCGCCCGCACCAGTCACGCCGCCCTGATGGACAGCGTCTATAAAGGGCAGCGGCACATCTATGATCTGACGCGCAAATACTATCTGTTCGGGCGTGACACTCTGGTTGGTGGATTGAATGCGCAGCCGGGTATGCGCGTTTTGGAGGTTGCGTGCGGGACCGGGCGCAATCTGGCCAAGGTGCGCGAGCGCTGGCCCGGCGTGCGGCTCTATGGGCTCGATATCTCGCAGGAGATGCTCAAGAATGCGCGGAGGGCTCTGGGAGAAGACGCGGTGCTGGGTGCGGGCGATGCCTGTTCGTTCGACCGTGGCGGACTGCTGGGCGAGAATGCGTTTGAGCGGGTGATCCTGTCCTATTCGCTTTCCATGATCCCCGATTGGGAAGCCGCGCTGTCCCATGCAACCGCGCAACTGGCGCCGGGCGGCGAATTGCATATCGTCGATTTCGGAGACCTCGATGGCCTGCCCAGACCGCTGAAACGGGGCCTGCACGCATGGCTGGCGAAGTTCCATGTCGCGGCGCGCGCCACATTGCCCCAGGCGTGTGAGAGAATTGCGACAGAGCGGGGCCTGCACCACCGGGCGGTTCGCGGGAAGCTTGGCTATTTCCAGTTGCATGTGCTGACGGCCCAGCAATAGGCCATCCCGCCATAGGCCTGCATCAAGCACTTTCCTACTTCGCCCACCGCTGCAATATCGGTTGCAATTGACAACGGCTCGGCCCTCTCGCAGACCGTAAGCGAAGAGAGGCGCCGGAAGGTAAGACGGGGATTAAACGACAATGACAGCGCAAATGCTTGCGCCAGCAGCCGTGCTGGTCGCGTGGACTCTTATAGTCCTGTTCTGGATCATCCCCGCGCGCTTTGGCGCGATTGCGAAGGTTGAGGATAAGAGCGTCTTCGCCGGAAAACAGGGCGCACGCGGCAGCGATCTGGAAGGTAAAATCCCTGACAAGGCAAACTGGCCTGCGCACAACCATACGCATCTGCATGAACAACCCACGCTGTTTTATGCGGTGGTGGTGATCCTTGCGCTCACAGGTCCGGATGCGACTGACGTGCTGTTTGCGTGGATATATGTAGGCCTGCGAATTGTACATTCGCTTTGGCAGATACTAGTGAACCGCCTGCCGATCCGCTTCGCCCTGTTCCTGGCCAGCTCGATCGCGCTGATCGTGCTGGCCGTGCGCGCGCTCATGGCCACCGTCTTTGCCGACCCTTCCGCGCTTTAAACTATGTTGAAAGAGAGCATCATCCTCATGGGTATGGATATTCTGCAACCCGCCGTCGCCTTGATGGTCTGGACCATGATTATCTGGGCGTGGATGTACGTCACCCGTATTCCCGCAATGCAACAGGCGCATATCCAGCCTGACGATGCGCAGGTGCCCGGCATTCTGGATGCCAAACTGCCACAGCAAGTCCAATCGAAAGCGCACAATTACAATCACCTGCATGAACAACCTACCGTGTTTTATGCGGTGGCGATTGTGCTTGCGATCCTGGGTCAGGGCGACGGAATGAACGCGTTTCTGGGCTGGATCTATGTCGGCCTGCGCGTGGTGCACAGCCTTGTGCAAGTCACCGCGAACAAGGTGATGGTGCGCTTTGTGCTGTTCCTGATTTCGAGCCTTGTGCTGATCGCCCTGATCTTCAGCGCAGCCAGCGTCGTCTTTGGCGCGGGCACAGAATTGCAGGGCGATGCGCTTTTGAAAGCGGGCTGAAGGCTACTCAGCCGCTTCGACAGCCTCCACCTGTGGCTCTGCCTGTGCGGGCGTATCTTCCAGCGTCGCGAGGAAGCGTTCTCCGTCCAGTGCGGCCATGCACCCCATACCCGCCGCTGTCACAGCCTGCCGATAGACATGATCAGTCACGTCACCGGCAGCGAACACTCCGGGAATCACCGTCTTGGGCGTGCCCGGTTCAACGTCGAGATAACCCGCATCGTCCATCGAAAGCTTGCCTTTGAACAGCTCCGTCGCGGGCGCGTGGCCAATCGCGACAAAGGCGCCGTCGCACTCGATGGTCGATGTCTCACCGGTCTGCGTGTCTTTCAACACCAGATGATGCAGCGCACCGTCGGGGCCGGCTTCGAAGCTTTCGACTGTCTTGTTCCACAGCGTGCTGGTCTTGTCCGATTTGAACAGGCGGTCTTGCAGGATTTTCTCCGCCCGCAGTTCATCACGGCGATGGATCAGGGTCACATCGTCGGAGTGGTTTGTAAGGTAGAGCGCCTCTTCAACCGCGGTGTTGCCGCCGCCGATCACAACCACTTTCTTGCCGCGATAAAAGAACCCGTCGCACGTGGCGCAGGCGGAAACACCCTTCCCGCCAAGCTCCTGTTCGCCCGGCGCGCCCAGCCATTTTGCCTGAGCGCCGGTGCAGATCACCAGCGTATCGCCGATATATTCGTCGCCGCTATCGCCGATTGCGCGGAAGGGTGATCCATTCTCAAGATCAACGGAGACAATCGTGTCCCACATCATGCGAGTCCCGACATGTTCAGCCTGCGCCTTCATCTCCTCCATCAGCCACGGGCCTTGCACCACTTCGCGATAGCCGGGATAGTTTTCAACATCGGTGGTGATGGTCAGCTGGCCGCCGGGCTGAAGGCCCTGCACCACAATCGGTTCAAGCATGGCGCGCGCAGCATAGATGGCCGCGGAATAGCCAGCGGGGCCGGAGCCGATGATGAGCATCTTTGTACGATGAGTAGCCATGGTTTCGTCTCTTCAGTGTGGAGTTCGTTATCTGGAACGGAATATGGGTATGCGAGCCGCGCTTGTCACGCCAGCAGAGCGTCTCTGAGGCGAGCTTTCCTTGAATCGTCCACATTTAATATTTGCGCAAGATATGCATCTGTCGATCCAAAGCGTTCTTTGACCGAGCGACGCGATGCCTCAAGGAACTCTGCATCCACGCCCATCAGCACACGCACTGTCGCTTCATCCTTGGTTCCATATTTCCCGCCGATCAATTTACGCCCGTGGGCGATACGTTCTTCATTGCGAGGGGAATGATTGGTCAGCAGGTAATCATGCATCGCATCGTCGGGATGCACGCCGAGGATGTGGTGCAGCAGATCCACCGCGATGCCGGTGCGATCCTTTCCCGCAGCACAGTGAACCAGACTGGCACCCTGTCCTTGCGCCAGCGCAGCGAAATACCGCTTCAAAACCCAGTTCAGGCCCGCCCGATCCGGCAGGGCGGCATAGAGATTTACCATGGTGCGATGGGCGCTCGCAGCATCAATGCTGCCCTCGGCTGCCTCCAGATGCGGGGCAAGGCCCGCTGTCTCACCTTCGAAAAACAGCACTTCAGCTGCAAAATCATCCGGGCGACGGCAGGTGTGCTTGGCCCGCTCACTATCTCCGCGCAGGTCAATGACATGGCGCAAGGAGAGCGCGGAAACCTGACCCAGATCGGCGTCGGTGGCCTCGGCATGGTGCCCGGAGCGGAACAGCACACCGGTTTTCATATGCCCACCGCCAGCCACACCGTACCCGCCATAGTCGCGCAGATTGTGGATGCCTTCGGCGGGCAGGAACGGGTCTTTCTCAGCGTCTCGAATCATGAATTTCGGTTTGGCCGCAGCCGCCCGCATTGTCACGTGCTGATGGCAAAAGGCACCGGGCCAGAGGACTTTTAGATAGTGATCGTAGGTAGTGCGCACGAGTGCAGCTCAAAGCCTCTCTTGGTAAACAGCGGCGTAAGGAACGAGTGTCGAACTGCCCCAAGAATGATGGAACACCTGAACCATGGCCCGTATCCTGATCGCCGACGATGACGAATTGATCGCCGAACTCGCAGCAGAAGTGCTGATCGATGTCGGCCACGCCTGTGGATGGGTGACCACCGCAGAAGAAGCATGGGAAGTGGCGCACAAACGCAGACCTGATATTCTGTTGCTGGATCAGGGTCTGCCGGGAATGTCTGGCGTTACCCTGTTGCGAAAATTTCGCGGATCGCCGCAATTCTATGATTTGCCGATCATCATGTTCACTGCGATGCGCGGCGCGGATGATGAAGCGCAGGCGATCTATGCGGGCGCGCAGGATTACATCCGCAAGCCGTTTGATCCCCACGCCTTGGTCTCACGCATTTCTCGGGTCCTTGCAAAGCGATCAGGCAGGCCACGGCACACTGATCTGAAAACAACGGTGCTACGTGAAGCGGGATTGCTGCGCGAACGCGAAAGCGATGCGCGCCGTATCATCTAGGCAAGCGGCAGCTGCCTAAAGCGCGAGATCGTCGCAGAACTGTTTGGTCCATTCCTGCACATTCTCGTCGCGAACGCTCCCAATCATCGCTTCGTAACGTGTCCGGCGCTCTTCTATCGACATGTCCAACGCATCCCCGATGGCTCTTGCGATGGCGTCTGGGCTGTGCGGATTGACCAGCAGCGCGCCCTGCCCGTCCGCGCCCAGTTGCAAGGCGGCTCCGGCAAAGTCAGACAAGATCAAAACTCCCGGATCATCGGGGTCTTGCGCAGCGACATATTCCTTGGCGACCAGATTCATCCCGTCGCGCAGCGGAGTGACCAGCCCAATCTTCGCCGCGCGGAAGAACCCGAACAGCTCGGCATGACTATACCCCCGGTTCACATAGCGGATCGGGACGATATCCACTTCCGAGCGGGCACCGTTGATCTGCCCGGTCTTCTGCTCAAGCTCGGCGCGGATTTTCTGATAGCTCTCCACATCCTCACGGCTCGGCGGAGCGATCTGGATGAAAACAAGGTCGCGAGTGCGCTCTTCATTCTGGTCAAAGAATCGCCCGATACCATCGATGCGCTCTGGCAAGCCCTTGGAATAATCGAGCCGGTCCACCCCGATCATGCCCGTGCGCCCGCGAATGCTGGCAAGAAAGCGTTCTTCGGCAATCCTGGCTTGCTCGCTTTCGCCTTGCTGCTGAAAATGGTCCCAATCAATCCCGATAGGATAAGCGCGCGCGATCACGGTGCGGCCTTCATAACTGATTTCGCCGGTTTCGTGACTGACCTGCGCGCCCAGCTCGTTCTCGCAATAATGGACAAAGCTGGAAAGCCATTCCTCCGTCTGAAACCCGACCAGATCATAGGCCAGCATCGTCGTCACCAGACGCTCATGATAGGGCAGCGAGGTCAAAAGGCGGGTTGGTGGCCACGGGATATGGAGGAAGAACCCGATCCGGTTCTTGGCCCCGCGCTCCCGCATCCGCGCGCCCAGCGGGATCAGGTGGTAATCATGCACCCACACCATGTCATCAGGCTCCACCAGAGCGGAGACGCTATCAGCAAAGCGTTCATTGACGCGTTCGTAGCCCTGCCCGGTGCGCTGCTCAAATTCAGCGAGGTCGATGCGGTAATGGAACAGCGGCCACAGCGTCGAATTGGCATAGCCGTTGTAATACTCATCCACCTCGCGGGTGGTCAGATCGATCGTCGCAGTCGTCACACCGTTGGCGCGTTGCAAATGGACATTATCCGAAGCCTCGTCGCTTTCCTCGCCCGACCATCCGAACCACAAACCGCCGCGATCTTTCAGAGCGGCGTTAAGCGCACCAGCCAAGCCCCCTTGCGCTCCTGCAGCGCCGCGCGCTTTAGGCACAGCAACCCTGTTCGAGATGACAACCAGACGGCTTATCGCACTTCACTCCATGGTTTGGACAATAGCCCGGCGCAATTGATTACCCCTACTAAGGAGTACGTCTGCGGGAAGTTCCCCCAAAGTTCTCCAGTTTCGTAATCAAGATCTTCGGACAGCAGGCCGGATCTGGTCGTATGGCTCAGCATCGTTTCGAACAGGGTGCGCGCTTCATCGTCGCGGCCCGCCAGATGCAGCGCCTCTATCAACCAGAACGTGCACACATTAAATGCCGTTTCAGGCGCGCCGAAATCGTCCTCTGCTGCATATCTGAGCATGTGCTCTCCGCGTCTCAGGTGCTTCTCTACCGCTCTGAAGGTCTCTTGGAACCGCTCGTTCTCAGGCGAAAGGAAACGCAGTTCGACCATTTGCAGCAGGCTGGCATCCAGATAATCACTTTCAAAGCTGGCGCCGTAATGGCCGCCCTCTCCGTTTTCCTTCCAGGCTTTCTCTTCGATCGTCGCGGCGATCCCGTCAGCCCGCTCACGCCAGACCTTGGCGCGGTCATCCTTGCCAATATGTGCGGCCACATTGGCGAGGCGGTCACACGCGGCCCAGCACATGACAGCGGAATAGGTGTGCACCTCCTGCCGGGTGCGGAACTCCCACAAACCCGCATCAGGCTGATCATGCATGGCCCAAGCCATCTTGCCGACCTGTTCCAGACTTTCAAAGTCATGTTCATCCGCCGGACGCAGCAGGCGATTGTCAAAAAACCCCTGCGCGCTGGGCAGAACGATCTGGCCATAGCAATCGTGCTGGATCTGTTTATAGGCGGCATTGCCCACCCGCACCGGGCCCATCCCGCGATAGCCTGCCAGATAGCTCGCCGTGGTCTCGTTCAGCTCGCTTTCGCCCATCACCGAATAGAGCGGCTGTATCTGCCCGCCGCGCGCGCCGTCCACGATGTTGCGCAGATATCCGAGATACTTCTCCATCACATCCAGCGCACCCAAGCGATTGAGCGCCTGCACGGTGTAGTACGAATCGCGGATCCAGCAGTATCGGTAATCCCAGTTGCGCTCCGAATGTGCGGCTTCAGGAATCGACGTGGTAAGCGCCGCGACAATCGCGCCGGTTTCTTCGTGCTGGCACAGTTTCAGCGTGATGGCGCAGCGGATCACCTCTTGCTGCCACTCCAGCGGGATTGCCAGCATCCGCACCCAGTTCTGCCAGTACTTGCGGGTCTTCTGTTCCATAGAGCGGACCTGTTCACGCAGGTTCCCGACGAAGGGTTCATCGGGGCCTAGGAAGAAATGCGTGTCACGCTCAATGCGGAAGGTGCGCCCTTCAAGGATATATCCGATCGGTGCATCGGTAGACAGACGCAGCGCCTGATCCCCTGTCATATAGCGGATGTGGTTCGTGCCATTGGTTGTCTCGGCAAGGCTGGCACCATAGTTTTTGGTCGGCCTAAGGACGACGCGAATGCGCGGATTGCCCGATATACGCCGCACTATCCTGACCCATGCGATCGGGCGATACATTCGCCCTGACTTTTCATAACGCGGGCAAAAATCGAGCACCTGCACGCTGCTGCCGTCCTTGGCTGTCAGCGTGGTTACCAGATGCGGGGTATTGCGAATGTATTCTTGAGAGGAACTGACCTGCTCCTCCAGTTCGAATCGCCAGATCCCTACTTCTCGTTGGTCTCCATTCAGCAGGGCAGAGAATACCGGGTCACCGTCCACGCGCGGCGCGCAGCCCCACACCAAAGCGCCGCTTTCATCAATCAGGCCAGACACCTGACAATTGCCGATGGGCCACAATTCGAGGCTCGATTGCTTGACAAGACTATCCATGGGAGGGGTCATAGGCCGAGCCAGCGGTGGACGGAAGCAACATCGGGTAGTTGATAACGCGCCACGCTGTTTTCACGCTCACCCACCAGGATTCCTGCACCGCCCGCCTCGGTGCAAGCGGCAAAGCCTTTCTCGTCGGTCAAATCATCTCCGATGAAGATCGGTAGCGCTCCAGCAAATGGCGATACCTGCATCAAAGTTCGCACAGCGCTGCCCTTGTCCGCCTTTCCTGCGACCACTTCGACAACGCATTTGCCGCTTTGCGTGGTCCAACCGTGGCTGGTTGCGAGGCCTTCGGCAAAAGCATGCGCGGCCGGCCCTTTTGGAACTGCGCTGCGGTAATGGAGCGCCGCACCGTGCGGCTTTGCCTCATAGCCAAGTCCGTGCACAGCGGCGTAATCATGCATCGCCGTCGCAATCGTGTCGGGCAATTCGCCGGCCGCCTGGCCGATAGGATTACCCTGCGGGTCGCGAATGTCCGCTCCATGCGACCCGGCCCCCGCGACCGGAAGCGCACCGATATGCCGCGCGATGTCATCCAGAGAGCGGCCACTGACCAATGCAACCGCGCCATTCAACCGATCTACCAGCCCCTTCAGCCTTCGGCCAAGGTCAGGCAGGGGCGCAATACTGTCATGCGTGGGAGCAATATCCACCAGAGTTCCGTCAAAATCGAGAAACAGGGCGACACTGTCGTTTTCGAGGAACTGGTCAAGACTGGGCGGAGTTGTGGCCATCGATGATCGGTCTAACCGCTTGGAAGCGCGCGTCAATCGGCTGGTCGAAGCAATTGGCCCTAGTTCGTGGGAGCGCCGGAATCGACGATGATGTACCGGGCGCGAAGGGTGAAGGTGCTGCCAGCTGCCATCGCCCCGCCAAGGTTGACCCGGAAACCGGTGATATTCGCATCGCACCCATCGGCATCGAGCACGGGATTGTAGCCGAAGTTTGAGCCGTTAGTGCTCGAAAACTCGATATCATCACCGCTATTGCCTGCTGCAACATAAGAATACGTGAGACCCGTACCGCCGCCGGGATCGCTGAATACGAGCGGTCCTGCGACCCGATCAAGACGACACAATTTGATATCGGCCGAATGGTCATCGGTGACAACAACGCTGTCAGCGTCGGTAGCCCCCTGACCTGTGTTCGACACACTGATGAGGTATTCCACCACAGCGCCCGGGATGCCCTTTGGATTGTTGGTTCCATTTACAGGATCAGCGAAGATGCTGCTCACTTTTGTAACCGAGAGCCGCGGTTGCAGTGGATTACACAACACAATGTCGTGCAGGGCGATGCTCTGATTGGTCGGATTGTTCGGGGCAGCAGGTCCGTTGCCATATTCAAAAACGATGGTGTCGATGGGCTGAAGGAAGGTGATAGTTCCGTTGGCAATATCGAGGTTGTCTGCCGCACCGCCAGTGCCAACGATAGTGTCTCCGTTGGCTTCGTTCTGCGCACTTTCCGTCATGATCGCATTGACCCTGACGCCGTTCAACAGGCCATAGGCTGTGATGCGGTCCTGAAAACCATTTGAGGAATCGATGTCGAAAATGGTGAATTGCACGCCATCAAATGTGCGCGGCAGCCTGATCGTTGTAATGAACTGCTGGTTCCGGTTGGTGTTGTTGGCATTGTAGGCTAGGGCAAGCTCGGACGGGGACAGCCCGCCGCCGACCGCAGTTGTAAGCGCCGGAACCGCGCCACCAAACGAACCACGAGGCGAAAAAATGGCGCCCCCGGTGATGTCGAAATCAATGCTACCATAGCCGGCGAGCGGGTACGAGCCAGTGGTCGCTCCACCGATCCATGTCACAGCCGGCGAATCCCAATCGAAGACGGTCTGTCCGACCGGACAAGAAAGGACGGGCGCATTCATCGAAAAATCAACGACCGTAAAGGTCGCGCTCGCAAAATCATCCTCAGTTGCCTGCCCATTATTGGGAGTGGAGTCCGGATCGAATACACTGCTGGCGATGATTTCTGCGGTGTTTGTCACTGTTGTCCCGCCCGGCGCATTGATCGCACCGGTTATATCGATTGATACGCTGGCACCGGGAGCCAGAGTTCCGACCGCCCATTCGCCATTGGCGGGATTGAATGTCCCCGTGCCATTCGCGCTGTCGAAGACGAAATCGGATGGAAGGGTGTCGCGCACAATGATGCCGCTCGCCGAAAGGTCGGATACGCTGTCATTCGTCACGGTCAGGCGCCAGGTCGCATCGCTTCCCGTAGTGGGAACTGTGCTGACGAGCTGTTTCGTCAAAGAAAGGTCAGCTGAGGGCTGACTGTAAGTCAGGTCGGAAATCGACATGAACTGAAGGGTGGGATCGCGATTCGGGGCGGGATCGGTATAGCTGAAATAGGTAATCTGAATGCGACGCACCGCTGTCGATCCGAAGTCGAAGGCAATGTTGCCACCGGTCGCAGCAGTTGCGGAGGAACCGACCCCTCTCCATCCGTTGACGGTTGCATCATTCGTGCGGGAAACCGCAGACCCAGCCGTCCAGAAAGCAGTGTTGTTGGATGCATTGGTGAACGAGCCGGACAGGTCGCCAGCATATCGAACTTCGACCGCATCGCGGAAATTTGTGGTGCTCGAATTGGCGAAATCGATATCCGACAACGCGAAATTGAGATCGCGGACAGCCCTGTTCAACGTGATCGTAAGGGTTATCCGATCGCGTGGATCGTATCGCGCGTTGTCAAAGCTTGCGATCAAAGGTGAGGCGTTCCCACCAACCGAGCCGCCGAAATAGGCGACAAAATCGTTTCCGAAAACCGGCTCGAAGCTTTCCGGACCCTGAGTTTGAACATTCCAAGTTACGGTCGCGGTGGTCCCATCGGAGCCAGCAACAGTTGTGCCGGAAAGAAACGGGGTCAGACTGCCAAGGCCTGCATCGGCCCAATCAATGTCGGAATCCTGCGCGCGTGCTTCGCCAGCGAGCGCGATGCCTGCCGCCAACAGGAACAGGGCGGCCTGGAAAAACCGCGGCACTCCGCGAAGTCGGTCCAGCCGGGACTCCCAGAATTCGACTGTGTCAGACTGGACATTTGTGAATGCATCAAAGGATGGACGCGCGAATGACTTTACCATTACCGCCCCCCCAGTCCGAGGAAGCTGAATGTGTCGGTATCGAATTTCATCCGCACCGCAGCAAACACGCCCTTATCCGTGTTGCGTGCAGCGGCGAAATCGCCGTCGCGAAAACCTTCGACGTTGTAGCCCAACGTGAGCAGGACATCCTTTGCCGGTGAAAACCCGATGGTTGGGCCATAGGAAAAGCTGGTCACTTCATCTTCAAGATTGGTGCGAACGGTCGCGCTGCCGCCCACTTCGATGCTGTCGCCAATACCAAAGCGTGCGTCCAGACCTGCGAGCACAGTCGTGCCGCTGAATTCTGTGCCTTCGAATTCGTCAAAATTGTACCGTGCGCCCAAGAACAGCGTGTATTCGTCGCGGCGGACCTGCTGGTCGATGCCGAATTGGTCTTCGTCCCAGCCGCGCGGACTCCAGTTCGTTGAAAGGCTCGCAACCACACGGCGCGATATCGCATCGCCGTCCACGATCAGCGCGGTGCGCCCTGCTCCAGCCACATCGCCTGCAACGGCGTCAGTGACGCTATCGCTGCGGAACTCAAGCTTACCCAGCATCGCAACTTCACTCTCATCCGGGCGGTGGGCGAAGGCGACACTGGCTTCGAATATCTGGGTCACGGAACCATTGAAGTTCTCTGCGCGGGTCCACGTCGCGCCAGAGCCCACAATACTGCCCTCACCCAACTGACGGATCGCGCCAAAGTTCACGCCGGTGCGGTCGGCCAGCTCGCCATCGCGATACTCACCGCGCGCCGTCAGGCTCCATCGATCCTTGCGCCATGCAGCACCCAAAGTGATAGCGGTGAAATCCTCGAATGCGAGGCCACCGGTCAACTGGCCACCCGAAGCGGCAGGCTGAAGCGGGTTTACCAGATCATCGACCGGCGCGGAGCCGTTCAGCGAACGGTTGCCATCAATGGTGGCATCGATCGTGAGTTCGGACGTTACCTGAAGGTTCTGCGACAGACCGAACGCAGCGAAGGAGCGGTTGCCAAACTCGCCGATGCTTTCCTGTCCCAGCGTGGTGACGATCTGGCCGCCCCGCCACGGGGTCACTTCGACACCGCCGCGCAACTGGCGCGAATTGAGACTTTCGCCATTGGCAATCTCGTAAGTGCCAACCAGACGCACATCCTGCGTCACCTGATAGCGCACACCCAGACGGTGACGGGCGGGCAAATCGACGCTTTCTGCCTGATCCAGCGCAATCGCGGTGCTGGCGGACAGTTCGAGTGCTGTGTCAAACAGGCGCTGCGTTGCGCCCGCTTCCAGCACCGTGGACGTGTTGTTGGTGCCATCGGCAAGCCGGTCGTTGAAGTGAGAGATGCCAATGCGAAGATCGGTTGTCGGGCGCTGCCATGTCAACTGAGCCTGCGCGGCGCGGCGGCGGTTGGTGTCTGTCAGACTGTCATCCTGCCACACGCTGCTAAGCACGCTGACATCTTCGCTGATCAGTACGCGACCATCCACGCCCACCTTGCGGCGGCCCTGTTCAACGGCGTTCTGCTGACCGATACCGTAATCATTGTCCAGTTGGCGGGCATAAGCGAGCACATCGAGTTTACCCGTCTGGTGCTGTGCTTCGACGATCCAGCCGGTCGCTGTATTGCCTTCGGAACGACTGACGCCTAATTCGGCGCGCACTTCGGTGCTTTCGCCAAGCTGCGCGCGCAGATCGAGCGCGCCGATATTGGTCCGGGCGTTGTCGCCTCTGTCAGTGATCGCCGATGCACCGACGCGGATATCGCCATTGCCGCTGGTCCAGTCGGCGCGCAGACCGGCATTCATCTGGGACTGCCCGCCATCCTGCGTTTCGTATTCAACGATGATGAATTGCGGATTGAGATTTTCATCGCGGCTCAAGACCGGCTCTGCAAAGCTGATCGTGCCGGACAGCAGATCCAGATCATAGTCGATGAAACGCACCAGAGTGCGGGTGCTCACAATTTGCTCAGACCGGAAACGGTCGCGCACTTCGATGGTCACGCGCTCTGAATTCGGAATGATGCGGCGGCTGTCGAGCTGGTACGGGCCAGTGATGCCCTGCCCCTGAATTTCCTCGCGCTGCAAACGGCTGGAGACTTCGGCGGCGAACCCTTGCGCCTTCACCTGGCCAAAGCGGGCCTCGCCGCGAACGCCGGTTGCCGTGCGGTTATACCGGGCCAGGCGGGTCTGGTCGAAAGCGGTCTGGAAATCACCATACAGCGCGAAGAAGGTCGATGTCTCAATGCGGACATACAGCTTTTCCCGGCTCGCAGCATCAAAGCGGCGCAGCGATCCATCGGCGAAGACGGTGTAGTAGGCGTTCGGGTCCAGCGCGCCCAGAACCCGCTGATCTTCGCGCTGCTTGGCACTGTCATAGGCAAGCGTGACGAGATATTTGCCCAGCACGCGGCCCTTTGCATACAGAGCGACGCGGGCATCCTCGCCCAGATCGCTGTCAAACCGGCCCGTGCGCTCCATATTGTCGGCCACGCTGCGCGCGCCCACGGTGCCTTCTGCCAGGCCAACAATCGTCCATTCGATATCACCCGGCTCAACCCATGCTTCCAACTCTTGCTGACGCACGATCTCGCCATCGTTAAAGGTGAAGTTGAGGCGCAGCGAGCCCGAAACCATGGTCGGTGCCAGCTCAATCAGCGCAATACCCTTGTCGCCATCCGTCACCCAGCGCGCGGAGCTCGCGCCGAGGCCGGTGAGCTGGTTAAGCTGTTGGCGATCAAGCTGTTCGGCGCTTTCATACGGGGAATTGAGGGTGAATTCGCCAGCGATCCCCTCACGCAGGGGGCGGTTGTTCCGGTCGCGCACGCGCACCGCAATTACCGGACGCGTGCGGCCATCAGCCACAAGATTGGAAAGTTCAGGAACGTACTCAACCTTGGCCGGCGCGGTGGTGAAGAAAACCTCGCGTGTAATCGTCTGGTTCACGACACCGAACGAGTTAATGATGTCGGCTTCCAGTACGGTCTTTTCATTGATCAGGGGCACGCCGCGCCACAGGCTGACCGCATAACGGCCCGACGAACTCTGAGTGCCATCAAAGGCGAGCGGATCAACCGGCTTGCCATCGACGCGGAGAGCGATTTTCTGCCCCTTGCGGTGACGGATAGCGACCTTAACGGCAGGAGCGCGCGGGTTGGCATCGACAGACGGCGTCAGAAAGCCATCAGGGCCGTCACCCAAGGCGAGCCAGTCAGTCACAGCAGCTTCAGTTGCAGCAGGAGCGACCGCAGCAGCGGTGGCCGGAGCAGCAGCCGCGCCCGTGGTGACAATAACTCCAGAGCCTGCAACGCGAACCTGACCCTGTGCCACCGGCTGTGCGCCATCAGACAGCTCATTACCCTCGGCAATATCGTTGATGGCGCGCGCGGTTGCACCGTTAGGGCGCGTTTCAGCCTTGTCGGCCGCTTCTTTCATCCAGCCTTCGGGCACGGTCGCGTGGAAATCGGCCACCACAAGACTTCCGCCCTGCCCGATCACAAAGCGCGAGCTGGTGCTGCCCGCATTGCGAGTGCCGCGGTGGCAATCGATCAGCTTGGCCCCTTCAGGCAGGGTCATGCGCGATACGGCGACGACATGCGTGCCGGGGACGACGCCTTCAAAGTGATAACGGCCATCCGCATCGGTGACGGCAAAGCTGCCATCTTCAAGGATGACACGGACGCCCGGAATGCCGCGACGCGGATCATCAAGCGAGCATCGACCTGCGGTGATGCGCCCCAGAATCGTCATACGATCAGCAATCGTTTCACGCTGAATATCGACGGGCACAGAGGCTCGCGCGCTGCGCCCCAACAGATCAGTCACAATGGCGTTGTTTATTGCGCGTCCCGGCGGCGCATCGGGGCGCACGCTCATCGCATAAGTGATCCGCGCGCTCGCTCCGCCTGCGAGCGTCCCCAAATCCACCTGAAGCATACTGCCATCAGGCGCGAGAGTTACGGCGCCGGGCGCTTCCTCTCCATTCACGCGAACCGTGTCGGGGCGCAAGCGCAACCAGCGAGAGGGCGTATCAGTGACAACAACATTGCGTTTTGCACGTGAGGGATCGGAATTGTTCGCGGTGATCGCATAGAAAACGACATCGCCCGGCACCACCTGCGCGCGCGATGCTGTCTTTGTCAGGCCAAGATCAAGGCTGGGCCGGTCAAGCGGGATATCGACCTGAACCGGAATTTGATCAACCAATATAAACGGCGCACCATACGACGCATCAATGATGACGAAGGCACGCCCATCAGGGCGCGTAATCTGAGCAATATCAGCCGGTTGAACCACCGAAGGCGCAGAATACGGCTCTGGCGGCTCAATCTGGAGACGATAGCGGCCAAGGAATGTCAGCGGGAACCAGAACTCGCCAGCCCCCATCTCAGTCACGCGGCCAGCACCATCGGTTATAGGCGCGCCCGAAATGACGCCGGAGGGCCAAGAGGTGACACCATCCTCGGCAAATACAGTCGCCGCAAGTCCCGTCGTATCATCGATGAGCGTAACGCGCGCGCCATCAACAGGCTCGCCCGTTTCGCTGTCGAACACCACGCCAAACGGATCGGCGAGTACCTGAACTTCGGTTTGAACAACGAGTTCCGTTTCGCCGGGAATCGATGCCGACACTGTGATGGAGGCGCCATCGATAATGCCAAGGCGGCAATCGTCCTGAACCGGCGCGGGTGGAATGCGCACCGTGTCAATCTGGCCGATGAAGACGCCGGTGTTTACGCCGGTTTCAAAGATCGTTTCGGTTTCGCGGTCACCGGTCGAGGTGGTGATGACCACTTCGAGCTGGTCCACTTGCGCGGGATCCGTGTTGGCGGCGAGCGCCTGCACTTCGAAAACAAGGGTCTGGCCAGCGCGCAACGTACTGGTCTGTTCGACCATCAGATTTAACGGTTGAGCGTTGCCCGTGGGTTCACCCTGAGACACACCTTGCCCCGGGCGGCCAACACCATTGCAGACCGGAGCACGGAATGTGACTTCCGTACTGCTTTGGGAAACGGGGCGGAATGCACGAATTTCAGGGGGGGGCAGCGTGACATCGAACGTGATTTCATTCGATGCCGTGCTGGCCGCCCGCCCTGCAAAATTCCATTCAGCCCGTGCGATATTGGTTATCGATTTTATTACGGTTCCTGTTTCAGGCCCAGCTTCCTGCTCGGTCGTATTTTCCTGTGCGAGAGCCTCCCCTCCGGACACGCCAAATGGCAGCAGCACCAGTGAAAGTGCTGCTGCCAGACGGCCCGGAAGGGAGGTGACACGCAAAGTCTTAGTTTAGCCGTTCGGGCTTAAGGTGCCGGTGTCGGCGCAGTGGCCGCCGGGATGGTCACCTCAAACGCGAAACCGAGGCTGTCGCCAGCGGTAACCGTATCAAGCGTGCCAGATACCGTGCCGCCCGACTCGCTGCCTTCAGTGGTATTTGCCGGAGCAGCACCCGTGGCGACATCGCAAGTTGCGTCAGTGCCACTGATCGACACGTCGGTGTTGCGCCGGATCGTTCCGGCATTGAACACTACGTCACCCGGAAGGGTATCGGAGATCCCAATGTCGGTAGCATCCGCACCACCAGACGCGTTGGAAACCGCGATGCAGTAACGGATCACTGCGCCCGGAATGGCTTTCGGGTCAGTGGTGCCGTTGACCGGATCGCTGACCACCAGGCTCGATTTGAGGACGGTAACCTGAGCGCCCGCGACAGTGTAAGTCGCGCTTGCCGAGAAGCTGCCATCATTGGCTGCATCGCCTGTCAGACCGCTGGTTCCGTCAGCCAACACAGTGTCGACTACGCTCTGATCAGCAGAATCGGCACCGCTTTCGGTGAGTTCGCCATTGGTGCCATCAGTGCCCAGTGTGCCGGTGTTACCCGCAACAAAGGCATTGGCGTTGAGGACAACGTCAATCGTATCGCCATTGCTCACGCCCGTTCCGATGTCAGTTGAGACAAGAACGCGGACGGTCTCATCGGCCTCGACTTCGTCAAGGAAGGTGACAGCAGCTTCGCCTGCATCGATCTGGCCGTTATTGTTGGCATCCACATGGAAGGTGAAGTTTGCACCGCTGCCAGCAGCCGAACCCGCACCAAGAGCGGCGGTCAGGTCAAGGTCAACGGTATCGTTCGACAGGTTGGTAACATCGAAAGAGACAACGGCGTCCTGTTCACCTGCGGTCACGCCGACATTGGTGGCAACGGTAGCAACCGTTACATTGACGCGGCGATCAACGGAGAAGACATCAGTCGCAGTGACCGGTGTCTGTGTGACGCCGCCGGAATCGTAAACAACCGAGACTTCGTTGGTAATGTTTGTGCCAGCGCGGATTCCTTCCGCCATGGCAGGTGTGCTGGACATTACGACAAGCGCAGCCGCGCTTACCGCACCCAGCAACTGGGTGGTTCGTTTCATTTTACTGGTCCTTTGCGTGTGCCGCACGACTTGAATTCCGCCCGCACGGCTTGGCGGTTATCTCCCCCCTGTTCAGCGTGAGATCACTGATCAGCGGATGATCACGGGAAAGCCGATACGGCCGCTCTCGCCCGGTGCGATTGACGCGATTGTCCAGCGGACATGCGTCACATCGGCGTGGGCGGCAGCGCGGGTGGTTCCTGATTCTGTCGTGAAGCTCAGCGTTTCGAGAGTACCGTAAGTCTTGCCGCCGTCGACGGACACGATCAGCGCAGGATCGGCCTCGGGGGCAAGGCGCACAGCTTCGTGGAGCGGGTTGGTGCCCGTCACATTGTTGGCCAGCTGAGTGCCTGTATTGGAATAGTTCATTCCGAAGTTCAGCTTCGACCCCGGCGTGAACGTAGTCGGAGCGACGAGCTTGATCGTCTCTTGGCCGTTCTCATCCGTGCTGGTTTCAACGGCCATCACGTCGCTTTTCAGGCTGACCTTGGGCTTGCCCTGCTCTGCACCGGCGGCGTCTGGAGCGGATTGCTGTGCAGCCGCAGGCAATACTGGAAGCGCTGCGAAGAGCAGCGCCGTGGCGATATTGGTAAGGTTTTTCATGGTGATAGCCCCCTGTAATCAAACAGAATTGGTCAGACAGAGTGTCAATCGATGGTGACATCAAATGTGATGGAGTTGTTCGTGCCCCCAACTACAGTGCCAAGGTCAACGGAAATGCCCGATGCATCGGAAGCTTCGCCTGCATCATCGCCGCTCTGATCGGTCAGCGGCGTGCCATCCAAAGCGAGCGTGCCGGGCGCGTAGGTTGTGCCGTCAGGGACGGCGTCCGTGACGACGAAATCGTCGATTGAGCCCGACCCCACAACATTTGCTGCGATGGTAAAGGTGGCGACCGAACCAGGCACGGCGCTGTCCCCGCCGAATGGATCGACAACTGAGACAGACTTGATGAGATCGACCGAGGTCACACTGGCAAGCAATTCACCGATCGCAAGAGCCGAGGCGCCTGTGGTGCCGACAATCGCGTCGCCGCCGCCAAAGCCCTGACCGTCAAAGGATGTTCCCGGCGTGCCTGTTCCGGTAGCTGCGTTGGCTGTCAGTTCGACATCGCTTTCCTGAGCATCCGTCACGCCCGCAGGAACAGTCACGATCACAAACACTGTGATTGCTTCATCCGCGGCGAGCCCGGCGGTTGTTTCAGGTGTGGTCAAAATTTCATCGACGCCCGGATCATATGTGCCGTTGCCGTTGGTATCGATCGCGATGTTTTCGACCACGGTATCAAAGTCGTTCCCCGCTACGGCAGGATTGGCGATCAGCTGAAATGCCTCGGGACCGTTGCCCTGGTTAGTCACTTCAAATGTCAGAATGGCCTCGCCCGAGGCGGCGGCGACCGGCCCCGAATTGAGGGATGTGACAGTGACGTCGAGCAACTCGTCAACGCGCACGGTGACGGTGTTGGAATCGACCGTCTGGGTGCCGCTTCCATCTTCGTACGTTGCAGTCGCGGTGTTCTCGATCAGCGTGCCAGCGGTGATGCCACCGGCAAGGGCCGGAGAGGCAACGGTAAAGATCGCCAAAACGGAAGTGGCGAAAAGCGAATGAGTGAGGGTCTGCGTATTCATACTGAGAGTAGCTACCCATCATTGGTTATCATCCCGTTAGCGCTTCGGCTCAAACCCGCAGAAATCCTCACGATTTTACAATTGGATACATCTTACAAACACAGTTAAGACGGCAACTTTGCAACCCTGCTTTGGCCCGACCTGAGGTACAGAACTGACCGGTGGGCAAGTGTTTTTCCGAATTCGGGTCAGCGCTCAGAGGCGTCCGAACGCAGAGCAACGGGACGGCTCCGAGACCTTTTGGCGCAATCTCACCATCCAGTTTCAATTCGCCCGCCGCAGCGATTGCGCGCGAATGGCCGCCAGACAAAATGGATATATTTCTTTTATTGACTCTCATTCGCATTAGCATATTGAGCGGGCATTGTTGTGAATCATTCTCAAGAAGGAATGCGAATTGTCCTACGCTTCATTCACCTGTTCGCGCATCGCCATCAGCTGCGCCCTCGTGAGCGCTATCGCCTGTCCCGGACTTGCTACTTCCGCACATGCCAGGACCGGCGCGGACGACGCGCTGATCAACGGTGATTTGGGCGAAGAGGGGTCTGTAGAGGATGGTGCGGGCGAGGATGCCGACCCCATCGTGGTCACAGCGACGCGCACACCTGTCCTGCTGTCACAGGCGCCCGCCACTGTCACCGTCATCACAGATGAAGAGATCGCCGATCAACTCGCCACGGACACCCGTGACCTCGTACGATTTGAGCCGGGCGTTACCGTGCGACGTGCACCCGCCCGGTTCGGCGCAGCGCTCGGTTCGACCGGGCGCGGTCGCAACGAGGACTTCGTCATTCGCGGGATCGGCGGCAACCGCGTCCTCATCCAAGTGGATGGCATCCGCTCTCCGCAAGGCTTTGCCTTTGGCTCACAAAGCGTTGGCCGCGGCAATGCAACCGATGTCAGCCTGGTCAAATCGGTGGAGATTCTGCGAGGGCCAGCCTCTGCCCTCTATGGCAGTGATGGCCTGTCCGGCGCGATCAGTTTCACCACTTCCGATCCCGTCGATATCCTCGGCGCGGACAGCGTCGGTGGCTTTGTCCGCTCACAGTATTCAAGCGAAGACGAAGAATTCGTCCAGACCGCAACGCTCGCCGCGCAAAGCGGTAACCTCTCCGGCTTCATCGCTTATACTCGCCGCGATTTCAGCGAGCTGGAGAATCAGGGCGATATTGGCGGCACCGGCCCCACACGCACCCTGCCCAACCCGCAGGACGGCCATAGCAATGCGTTGCTGGGTAAGCTGGTATGGGACACCGGCGTCCACCGGCTGCGCGCGACCGGGGAATGGCTGGAGACGCAGATCGATGCCCGTGTCCTGTCGGGCGAAGGGCCGGTTTCGTTGTTCGGCCCTTCTCCCGTCTGGAATGTCGACCGTCTCGAAGCCCGCGACGCGACAGAGCGCCTGCGCGGATCAATCGACTGGACATTTACGGGTGAGGAGGACGATGCGATCGAATACGCCTTTCTCGCCGCCTATTACCAGAACGGCGAGGACCGCCAGTTCGCCGAAGAAGACCGCACCCAACTATCTTTCATCCCGGCGCCAGATCGTACGCGACTGAACACATTCGACAACGAGGTTTACGGCCTGAACGCCGAAGCGCGCACCGGCTTCGATCTTGGCGGCATATCCAACACCCTTGCATTCGGCGGGGACATTAGCTGGACCCGGCAGCAGGGCCTGCGCGACGGTACCGTCCCGCCTGCGGGCGAGGTTTTTCCGCAACGCGCCTTTCCCGTCACCGACTTTACGCTGGGCGGGCTCTTCATTGCAGACGAAATCTCGCTGTTGAACGGCGCGGTAAAGTTGTTCCCCGCCCTGCGTTTTGACTTCTATGATCTCAACCCAACCGATGATCCTTTGCTGCCCGAATTCAGCGAAGTCGGCCAAAGCGACGAGCGTTTTTCTCCCAAACTGGGCGTGACAGTGAAGCTCGCCGAGGACATCGTGTTGTTCGGCAATTATGCGCAAGGGTTCCTTGCGCCCACCCCCTCTCAGGTGAACAACTTCTTCGAGAATTTCGCATTTGGGTACACCTCGCTTCCCAACGCCGATCTCGATCCGGAAACGAGCAAAAGCTGGGAGATCGGCGCCCGCTACACCGGAGAGATTTTTTCGCTGCAAGTCGTCGGATTTCGCGGGGACTATGACAATTTCATCAGCCAACAGGTCGTATCGGGCGGTTTCACGCCCCAGGACCCGGCTGTCTTCCAATTCGTCAATTTCGACGAGGTCGACGTAGACGGGATCGAAGCCAAGGCATCGATGCGGCTGGACAACGGGCTTAATGCGCGCCTTTCCCTTGCCTATGCCAATGGCGACATCATCGCGCCCGACGGAACAGTCACGCCACTCGACACGGTAGACCCGTTCAACCTGATCGCAGGATTCGGCTATCGCGATCCAGAAGGGCGGTTCGGCGCGGAAGCCATCCTCACCTACAACGCCCGCAAAGAAGCCAATGAGCTGGAACGCGCGGCGGATGGAACCGACCGGTTTGTGCGTCCCGCAGAGTCCACCATTGTGGACATTACCGCGTTCTATGAATTGACCGATGCGCTGAAACTGCGCGCGGGACTGTTCAATCTCTTCGACGAGAAATACGCATTCTGGTCGGACGTGCGCGGATTGGGCGTGGAGGATCGCGGTATCCTCGATGCGTTTACTCGCCCGGGCCGCAATTTCAGTGTTTCATTAAGCTACCAATTCTGATACGCATTCGCATTAAGGAAGGAATTCGCCATGCGCTCCATTACGAAGACACTGCTCGCCACGGGCCTCGCCGCCGTTTCTCTTGTCGCTGTCCCCGCCCCGGCGCTGGCCGATGACCCCATCGTCCGCAGCGAAGATGCTGCCAAAGCTGCCTATGAAGCAGACCGTGCGACGATCCTCGCCATGGCTGGTGACTACAAAGTCACCTTCAACATGCAGGAATCCACGGCATGGATGGAAGGATACGAACCGCTGGATCCCAAGACATCCGGCGGTTACGAATCAGTCCGCGTGATTGAGGACACGGATGAGCGCATCGTGCTGCAACATCTGCTCGTGGTCGGCCCCGAAGATAATCCCTATGTCGTCAAACACTGGCGGCAGGACTGGGAATATGAGCCAGACCAGATCCTCACCTATGAGGGCGAGGACCGCTGGGTATTGAAAGATGTACCTGAGGCCATGCGCGCGGGACGCTGGTCACAGACGGTATATCAGGTCGATGACAGCCCGCGTTATGCCGGTTGGGGCGAATGGCAGATGAGCAATGGTGTGAAGCGCTGGCGTTCGAACTGGACCGCCCGTCCGCTGGCCCGCCGCGATGCTGTGCGCGATCCGATCTATGACAGGTATCGCGGCATCAACCGCCATCAAATCACGCCCACAGGCTGGATCCACTGGCAGGACAACACCAAGATGATGCCCGCCAAGGACGGATCGGGCGAACTGGTGCCAGTGGTGCAGGAATATGTGCTCAACACCTATGAGCGCTTTGATGGATACAACATCGCCGCTGCTGAAGAGTACTGGGCAAAGACGAGCGAATACTGGGCCGCCATCCGCGCCAAGTGGGACGAGGTTGCCAGCAGGAACGGCGGTATCGAAATCGCTCAAGAGGCCAATTATGGCACTGATATTGCTGCTGAACTGTTGAAGATGGCAGACGCGATCAAGGACGGAGAAACAGACCAGAGCGAAGCGACAACAAAGGCGCTCGCCATGATTGAGGAAGGTACATCGCAGGCAATGGCGGGCGGCTGACCACGCCTGAAACGATCTATGAACCCATTAGGCTGCGTCCCCCTCAGCCCCCTGAATACAGACGCAGCCCCACTGCCCCGGTTGACCGTACCCCGACCGTCAGCCGGGGTATTTTTTGCTCCGGAGCACATCGCAAGGCTCTTACCGAGCTGCGCCGCGTACGCGCCTGAACGAAACCAAAGCAACTCGCTCTGCACTTTTCACAAGCCAAATCGTGTCTTTTGCTCTATGTGAGCGCCCAAAGTACAAGAGATGCACGCCATCTCCCTCCCCAATCGATAGCTTTGAAGCTGTTGGCCGTGCATCCGCGCGGCGCAATCATATGAGCCTGCCATGAAATTTCCTGACCTTCCCGCCAATCTCCAAGCGGCCCTGTCCGAGCGCGACTATGACAGTGCAACCCCCGTGCAAGCGGAGGTTTTGCAGCCTGAGGCAGCGGGCCGCGATCTGGTAGTCTCGGCGCAGACCGGTTCGGGCAAAACCGTCGCTTTCGGCCTGGCCTTTGCCAAGCAATTGCTGGGCGATGCAGACACCGTCCCGTTCTCGGTCAAGCCCAAAGCGCTGGTCATCGCCCCTACGCGCGAACTTGCCTTGCAGGTCAGCCGCGAACTCGCATGGCTTTACAGCAAAACCGGCGCGCGCGTGGCGACCTGTGTGGGCGGTATGAACCCCTCGGCCGAACGCAAGGCCTTGCGATCAGGTGCGACCATCGTGGTTGGCACACCGGGCCGTTTGCGCGACCATCTAGAGCGCGGCGCGTTGGACCTGTCGGAACTCGCTGCCATTGTCCTCGATGAGGCGGACGAAATGCTCGACATGGGCTTTCGCGAAGAGCTTGAGGAAATCCTCGACGCGACCCCCGAAAATCGCCGCACTTTGCTGTTTTCCGCTACCATGCCCCGCCCCATTGAGGCGCTGGCGCGGCGGTATCAGCGTGACGCCCTGCGCATCGCCACGATCAGCGAAGGGCGCGGCCATGGCGATATCGCCTATCAGGCCGTTACCGTCTCCCCCCCCGAAATCGAGAATGCGGTGGTCAATCTGCTGCGCTTTCACGAGGCGGAAACCGCGATCCTGTTCTGCGCCACACGCGAAAAGGTGCGTCACCTTCATGCGACCCTGCAGGAACGCGGCTTTGCTGTCGTCGCTCTATCAGGCGAGCATTCGCAGCAGGAACGCAATCAGGCGCTTCAGGCGCTGAGAGACCGCCGCGCGCGCGTCTGCGTAGCTACCGATGTCGCCGCGCGCGGGATCGATCTGCCGACACTCAGCCTCGTCGTCCATGTTGAGATTCCGCGCGATGCGGAAACCCTGCAGCACCGCTCGGGCCGCACCGGCCGTGCAGGTCGCAAAGGTAGTGCCGTTCTCATTGTCCCATTCTCCCGCCGCAAGCGGGTGGAATCAATGCTGCGCTCTGCCAAGATCACCGCGCAATGGACCGATGCTCCGGGCCGCGAGGAAATCAAGGCGAAGGACCGCGAGCGCCTGATGGAAAAGCTGCTCGCCCCTGTCGAAATTGAGGATGCGGACCGCGAATTGGGCAAGAAGCTCTTGGCCGAGCGGACCTCTGAAGAGATCGCTGCAATGCTGGTGCAGTCGCACCGCGCGAGCATGCCCGAACCCGAGGATTTGATCGCCAATACCCCGCAGGCGCAGCGTTCAGCGCAGAAAGAGCGTCACCGCGAAGGATTTGAAGACACCGTCTGGTTCCGTGTGGAAATCGGACGCCGCCAGAATGCCGATCCGCGCTGGATCCTGCCCCTGCTTTGCCGCCGCGGCCACATCACCCGCAATGAAATCGGCGCTATCCGGATCGGCCAAACAGAGACGTTCGTACAAATCCCGCGTGCGATCTCTGGCAAGTTCGCCGACGCTGTGGAGCGCACCGCCCATGCGAGTGATGGCGATGAGGACACAATCGCGATCACGCCGTCAGACACCGGCCCCCGCGACGCCGCGCGCACCAACCGCAAGCGTTTTCCCTCTCGAGACGGTGGGGGTGGCGGAGGCGGCCCGCGCGTCAAAGCAAAGCATTCAGGCAAAAAATTCGACAAGAAGAAAAAGGCGCATACAGGCGGGAAGCCGCCTAAATTCGCGAAGCCGGGGAAACCTGCGCTTGGCAAGAAGCGTCAGCGGCCTGACTGAAACAGGTAAGTGCTGGACACCGCTTATTTTGATCGGGTGAACAAGCCGCTGAGTTTTCTTTTTCCCCACGCAACCCAACCCTCTTTTGGCGACGGCACGCCTTTGGGCTAAGCGATCTGAGCGGCCGCCCCGCCCCCATTGTCGGCCCGGATTCAAACCCTGCCCGCTGCCAACAACCGGCGCCGCCCTTGCGCGCACTGCTGCGCGCGATGCTGCTGTTGGCCTGGAACCTGTGGCCACCGCATTACGCAGGGCTGCTGTGGAGGTCGGGTTGATCCGCGGTTTGCCGCGCCGGGATTGTGCTTAGCCGCCAAAGGTCTGCTGGCACTGGGTGAGCGTTTGTCGACTGTCGCCTTGCGTATCCGCGTGATCTGTTTTCCCCGGCCATCACGGCGCAGGGCGCTGGCGGCTGTGCGATCAGCCCTCGTCGGCAAGGACTACGACAGCAACCCCTTGCGCTCTTGGCTGATCGAGCGCGGGACCACGCCGGTCATCCCGTCAAAGTCCAACCTTAAGGTTCAGGTCGAGCACGACCGGCAAACCTACCGTCAGCGAAACCTCGTCGAGCGCATGTTCTGCCACTCCAAGGACTGGCGCCGCGTCGCCACACGCTTCGACTGCAACATCAAGACCTTCATGGCTACCATCGCCATCGCAGCCTTCGTCACGGAGTGGCTCTAATGAGTCCGG
>JGI12109J20283_11142170_pt1 | contig 35459 bp, 38 predicted proteins | sample ElkSlonscriptome_12_FD_20283 | JGI IMG/M metagenome (IMG submission 20283)
GTGCTGCTCGCCGTCGCGATAGGCGCGGCCCAGGGCCAGCCACGCCTCGGCATTGTCGGGCGCCTGCTCCGCCGCCGCGCGCCGGGTTTCGATCTCGGTGCGCACCGACTCCGGCAGGTTGGCGAGTTGTTCCTGCTCCACCTGGGCGACGCGCTGGGCGTGCGGTTGTCCGGGCAGCCACGGCGAGCCGATGACCAGATAAAGCGCCAGCGCGCCCATGGGCACGACGCCGATCACCCCGGCCAGGGTGGCGATGCCCCAGGGGCCCTGTTCGATGGCCCGGGGAATCAGGTCGAGCAGACGCACCTTTGACGGATCCCGGCGGGACGGGCCGTCCGCGACGGCGGCGCCGCCAGCGCCCGCCGCCTTGGCCGCCTCGGCCACCGCCAGCATCCGGCGCTGCACCTCGACGCGCGCGGCGGCGGCCTGGTCCTCGGTCAGCAGCCCGCGCGCGAGGTCGCGGTCGATCTCGGCGAGCTGGTCGCGGTAGACGGTCAGGTCATAGGCGTTGCGGTCCGGTTCCTCCTTGTCGCCCGAGCGCAACAGGGGGAACATCAGCATCGTCATGACCAGGGCCGAGATGATGACGACGTTCAACCACAGCAGGATCATGCCGAGCCTCCCCGGCGCGGCGTCTTGCTCCGTGCCTTTGGCGTTTTGGGGTCCGGTTTTGATGACGTGCCGGTGTCGTCGCCGTGCATCGCCAGCAGGCTCCGCAATTGCGCCTGTTCCTCCGCCGTGAGCGGGGGCGGCGCGGCGGGAGCCTTGGCCTTGTGCCGATAGTACGCGACGGCCGCCACGGCGGCACCCACCAGGATCAGCGCCGGGCCGAACCACAGCACATAGGTTGTCGGCTTGAAGGGGGGCGTCAACAGCACATAGTCGCCGTAGCGATCCACCAGGTACTGCTTGACCTCGGCGTTGCTGTCACCTTCCAGCAGGCGGTCGCGCACCAGAATGCGCATGTCGCGGGCCATGTCGGCGTTGGATTCGTCGATGCTCTCGTTCTGGCAGACGACGCAGCGCAGGTCCCGGCTGATCACGCGCGCGCGCTCCTCCAGGGCCGGATCCTCCAGCATCTCGTCGGGTTCGACGGCCGCCGCCGGTGTCGCCGCAAGCGCCACCAGCAGCCCCAGCGCCGCCCCGGTCAGCGCGGGCGCGGTGCCCCTTTGCGCGGTGCGGTCCGCCGCAGGTTCGATGCCGCGTCTCATGGTGTGCTCAGGTCCTCGATCAGGGGCCGCAGCGTCTGCGCCCACACCTGTTCCGTGATGGGGCCGACGTGCTTGTACTGGATGACGCCGGCCGCATCGATGACGAAGGTCTCGGGCGCCCCGGTGATGCCGAACTCGATGGCGATGCGGTTGGTGGTGTCGTAGCCGACGCGGTCGTAGGGGTCGCCGTGCCGTTCCAGCCAGCGCAGCGTGTCCTCCGGCTGGTCCTTGAAGGCGATGCCGTGCAGCGGTACCAGGCCCTCGGCCTGGATGCGCGAGAGCATGGCGTGTTCCTGCAGGCAGGCGACGCACCAGGAGCCGAAGAAGTTGAGCAGCGTCACCTGCCCGGTGAAGGCGTCCTTGCCGGTCAGGGCCGGGTCGCGCCCCGGCAGCCCCTCCAGCGCGAACGCGGGCACCGGGCGGTCCAGCAGCACCGAGGGCAGCTTGCGCGGGTCGCGCTGCAGGCCATCGATGAAGAAGACCAGCAACACCGCGACCACCAGCAGCGGAAGGAAGTAGATGATCCTGCGCATCATGGATGCTCAACTCCGGCCATCCGGGAAAGGTCCTCAACGGGCGTGGGGCGTCGCCGCCGCTTCCGCCGGCGCGCCGGGCGCGGCGACGCGGGACCGCGAGCGGGTGGGGGCGCCGACGCGATGACGCCGGTCGGTTAGTGAGACGATCCCGCCCAGGCCCATGAGCAGGGTGCCGTACCACAGGAAGGGCACGAACGGCTCGTGGTAAAAGCGGGTGACGTAGGCCCCCGGGCCGTCCTCGGGCGACGGGTCGCCGATGACCGCGTAGAAATCGGTCACGCCGTCGGTTTGGATGGCCGCCTCGCTGGTGGCCATGGGGGGGTCGGAATAGCGGCGCTTCTCGGGCTCCATGGTGGCGATGAGGCCGCCGTCGCCGTCGCGCAGGTGGAAGCGGCCCTGGATGGCCTGGTAGTTGGGACCCTCCACCCGCTCGGCGCCCTCGAACAGGTACGACACGCCACCGATCTCGACCACGTCGCCCGGGGCCATGACCTGGATGGACTCGGTCTTCCACGCGGTGTTGCCGACCACGCCCATGACCAGGATGGCGGTGCCGGCGTGCGCCAGCGTCATGCCGTAGGCGGCGCGCGGCAGTCCTGCGGCGCGTTTGATCGTGGTGGTGGGGCTGGCGCGGAACAGGTGGACGCGCTCGGCCCACTCGACCAGCGTGCCGAGCAGCAGCCAGGCGCCGATGCCCATGCCGAAGGCCGCGCCCACGTCGATCCATGACCCGCCGGCAAGGATGTACGTGGCGACGAACACGCCGGCGGCGGCGACCAACGCCAGCCACAGGCGCCGCGCCGCGCCATAGGCATCGCCGCGCTTCCAGGCCAGCATCGGACCGACGGCCATCACCAGGATCATCGGCACCATCAGGGGCACGAACACGGCGTTGAAGAACGGCGGGCCGACCGAGACCTTGCCCAGGTTCAGCACGTCGGCGAACAGCGGATACAGCGTGCCCAGCAGCACCGTGGCCGAGGCCGTGCTGAGCAGCACGTTGTTCAGCAACAGCGAGCCCTCGCGCGAGATGGGGGAGAACACGCCACCGCTCTTCAGTTGCGGCGCTCGCCACGCGTACAGGCTCAGCGAGCCGACCACCGTGATCGCCAGCAGCAGCAGGATGAACACGCCGCGCGTGGGGTCGGTGGCGAAGGCGTGCACGCTCGTCAGCACGCCGGAGCGCACCAGGAACGTGCCCAGCAGCGACAGCGAAAACGTGATGATGGCCAGCAGGATGGTCCAGCTCTTCAGGGTGTCGCGCTTCTCGACCACGATGGCCGAGTGCAGCAGCGCGGTGCCCGACAGCCAGGGAATGAACGAGGCGTTCTCGACCGGGTCCCAATACCACCAGCCGCCCCAGCCGAGTTCATAATAGGCCCACCAGCTTCCCAATGCGATGCCCAGGGTCAGGAACACCCACGCCACCAGCGTCCACGGCCGCACCCAGCGCGCCCAGGCGGCATCCACCCGGCCCTCGATCAGGGCGGCGATGGCGAACGAAAAGGCCATCGAGAAGCCGACGTAGCCCAGGTAGAGCATGGGCGGATGGAAGGCCAGCCCCGGGTCCTGCAGCAACGGATTCAGGCCACGCCCGTTCAGCGGCGCCGGATCGATGCGCTCGAACGGATTCGACGTGAACAGGATGAACAGCAGGAAGCCGACCGTGATCATGGCCTGCATGGCCAGCGCCCGCGCCCGCAATTGCGGCGGCAGGTTGCGGCCGAACAGCGCCACGGCGAGGCTGAACACCGCCAGGATCAGGATCCACAGCAGCAGCGAGCCCTCGTGGTTCCCCCACACGCCGCTGATCTTGTAGAGCAGCGGCTTGTCGGTGTGGGAGTTCTGGAACACGTTGCTGACCGAAAAGTCGGACACGATAAAGCTGTGGGTCAGCGCGGCGAACGCGACACCGATGGTCAGGAACAACGCCACGGAGGCGGGGCGGGCCAGCTCCATGAGCGCCAGATTGTTCCGATGCGCGCCGACCATGGGCACGATGGCCTGCACCAGGGCGACACACAGACCCAGCGCCAGGGCGTAATGGCCGATTTCAGGAATCATCGACGGGTCCTCGCGGTCCGGAACTCAGTGGGACGATGGCTCGGCGTTGCCGGGCGCCTTGGCGGCGGCCTCGGCGCCGGCCACGCCCTCTTCCCAGTGGCCGCTCTTCTTCAGGGCGTCGGCGACCTCCGGCGGCATGTAGTTCTCGTCGTGCTTTGCCAGCACGCTGGCCGCCGTGAACAGCCCGTTCATGTCGAGCTGGCCCTCGGTCACCACGCCCTGTCCCTCGCGGAAGAGATCGGGCAGGATGCCGGTGTAGGTGACCGGCACCGTGTGCACCATGTCGGTGACGACGAAGCGGATGGTCTCGCCGTCCTTGTCCACGCTGCCTTCCTCGACCAGCCCGCCCAGGCGGAATCGCTGGCCGGGCGCGACCTCGCGCTCGGTCAGGTCGGTCGGGCTGTAGAAGTACAGCAGGTTGTCGCCGATGGCGGTCAGCACAAGCGCCGTCGCCCCGCCCAGGGCAAGCATCCCCAGGCCGATGAAATAGAGTCGCTGCTTTTTACGTGTCACGCCCGGTCTCCGTCAGCGGGGAGTGTGGTGGCGTTGAAAGCGTCCCCGTCCCGGTTCCGTCGTGATCCCTGTCCGGCGTGGATGGTGGTGTGGCTCCGTCCCATTCCCCCTGGTCCGAAGCGCCCGTCCCGCGCCGACGCCGGCCGCCGCCGGCGGCCTGCAACTGGTTCAGTGTCCGCTCGTCGCGGCGCAAGCCGACCCAAACGTACACGAACAGGCCGACCATGACCATGGCCGCGATGCCGTACGACGGCCAGACGAACCCGGCATAGCCGTCCATGTTCAAATAGGTGATCAGGCTGTCCACGATGGTCCTCGCACTCCCGGCCTAGCCCTGCACATCCACCAGGCGCAACGATCGCACCTTGGCGGCCGCGATCTCGCGGCGGATCCCCATCAGCAGCGTGGTGACATAGTACGCCTTGAAGGCGATGGCCATGGCGAACAGCGGGATCAACATCGCCCCGTCAATGGCGATGCCGCTTTCGCCCACCGGATTGACGCTGGCCGGCTGATGCAGCGTGTTCCACCAGTCCACCGAAAACTTGATGATGGGAATGTTGACCCAGCCCACCAGGGCCAGCACCGCCGCCGCCTTGGCGCCGCGCTGGCGGTCGTCGAAGGCGTTGGCCAGCGCCATGTAGCCCAGGTACAGGAACAGCAGGATCAGCATGGACGTCAGGCGCGCGTCCCACACCCACCAGGTGCCCCACATGGGCTTGCCCCACAGGGCCCCGGTGACCAGGCAGATGAAGGTGAAGGCCGCGCCCACCGGCGCCGAGCAGCGGGCCGACAGATCGGCCACCGGATGGCGCCAGATCAGCGCCACCCCGCTGGCGATGGCCATGGCGGTATAGACGAACAGGCCCATCCAGGCCGAGGGCACGTGCACATACATGATGCGCACGGTCTCGCTCTGCTGATAGTCGGGCGGCGAGAACACCAGGGCATAGGACAGGCCGACCGCGAAGGCGATCACCATGACCCCGGTGCTCCAGGGCAGGATCGCGTTGGCGATGCGGAGAAAACGTGTCGGGTTGGCGTAGCGATGCATGGTCGTGTCCGGCCCGCGCGCGGGGATGTCGGTTTGGTGACGGGACCTTAGCTCTTGTGCCGGCCGATTTCCAGTCGAACCGGTATGCCGGTCACGACCCGGCGCCGCCGACGACCTCGCGCAGGCGCGCCGCCATCTCCTCGGCCGGCTGGCCGTGGCGGAAGAAGGCGGCCAGCGACCCGTCCGGCGCCATCAGGTAGGTGATGGCGCTGTGGTCCAGCAGATAGGGCGCGGCGCTGTCCGGCTGCTCCACCTTGGCGTAGTACACTTTGTAGGCTTCGGCGGCGGCCGCGACCTGCGCCTCGGTGCCGGTCAGGCCTATCAGCTTGGGATGGAAGAACCCGGCGTACTCCGCCACGTCGGCGGGGCGGTCACGCTGCGGATCGACGGTGATGAACAGCGGCTGGATCCGCTCCACCACGGCCGGGTCCAGCCTCTCCAGCGCGTCCGTCAGGGTTTGCAGGCTCGTCGGGCAGACGTCCGGGCAGAAGGTATAGCCGAAATAAACCAGCAGGTACTGGCCGGGGAACGACTCCTCGGTGACCGTCTCGCCCGCTCCGTTGACCAGGGTGAACGGCCCACCGATGTCCGCCTCGCCGGTGACCGTCACCGACTCCCCGCCGGCGTGGGTCGCCGGCGCCTCGCCCCAGGACAGGAACCCCAGGCGGGGCAGGACGGCGATGGCGACCACCAGGGCGACAACCGCGAGTCCACCCACGATCGATACGAGTTTGGGAGACATGACCACCCCTCTCTTGCTCTCACGCCACCAATCTGACGGCCAGATATGTCAATACGGCGGCATTGATCAGCATCAGCGTCGGCACCGCCACGGCCATGGCGTTGCGGAACCGGGTGGCGGCGACTCCGCCGACCAGACCCACGACCAGCAGGCTCGGTACCGTGCTCGCTCCGAAGATGGCCATGGCCAGCGCCCCCGTCAGCACCTCGCCGCTGGAGGCCGCCGCCGCCAGCGCGCCGTACAGAAGGCCGCAGGGAATGAACCCCAGCAGGACCCCCAACCCATAGCCGCGCCAGCCGCTCGGATCCCTCATGAAGGGCCGCGCCGCCCGGCCCATGTGCCGGGACCACCAGGCCTCGACGCGGGCGCCGCCGGGGACGGAGACCTTCAGGCGCGGCAGCGCGTAGCCTACGAACAGCACCGCCGCCAGCAGCAGCAACGCGGCCGAAATCCAGTCCAGCAGGCCGCTGCGGTTGATCACCCCGGCCAGCCCGGCCAGCGCCGCGCCCAGCGCGGCATAGGTGGTCATCCGCCCCAGGTGGTAAGGCACCAGCGCCGCCCCGGTCAGGCGATGGATCTCGTGCATCCTGGCGGCGGGGATGGCCTCCATGCGCGCCGTCACCTGCGCCAGCACGAACGGCCCGCACATGCCGGCGCAATGCGTGAACCCGCCCGCCAGCCCGGCCAGCGCCAGACTCGCCAGCAGCCCACCCTCGTCGCCGATGACCACATGGCAATGCGCCAGCCCCGAGGCCAGGAGATCCATCAATTCGGCCTGCGGGTCCATGCGGCGGCCTTACCGGTCCAGCCCAGCGACGTGTCGCAGCGTGTCGTTGATCCGCGTCTGCCAGCCGGGGCCGCCGGCCTTGAAGTGGGCGACGACGTCGGCGTCCAGGCGGATGGTGGTGGAGACCTTGGGGGACTCCGCTTCTGGAGGCCCGCCCTTGGCCTTTGCCTGGACGCGCGAAACGACCTCTTCGACCGTCTCGCCACCGGCGAAACGTTCGGCCCTGGCGAACCACTCATCGGTCAATTCAGGCGCGTCATCGGGATCGACCCAGGGCTTCGTGTCGTCTCCGTTCTTTGTCATGTCCGTGCCTCATGGAAATGATGCGCCGGCCGCCGTCGCGGGGTGTCCAGACCACGATCACGAACCGACCACGCAGCCAACCCGCCGTGATGTAGCGCACTTCGCCGTAGGGGACCCTATCATCGATCTGGGTGTCGTTCGGCCCCTTGAACACCAGTTCCGCGTCCGCGAAATCAAGCCCGCGCTCCGCCAGGGTTTTGACGCGCTTGGCTTCATCCCAGGTGTTCATGAGGCTTTACGTTACGACAGAAGGCCAGGAGATCCATCAATTCGGCGTGCGGGTCCATGCGACGACCTTACGCGTGGTGTGTCCAGGGGTCGATCAGCTCAACGCCGCAGTTCACGAAGTCGCGAGTGTTGCGGGTGGCAAGGCTGGCGTTGCGCGAGAGGGCAATCGCGGCGATTTGGGCATCGGGCTGCGATACGGAGTGTCCCGACCGGCGGCGTCCGACCGCCAAGTCGGCGAATGCTACCGCAGCCTCGGAATCAAAGGGAAAGATGCGTCCGGGGAAATACACCCGGAAAACTGTCCATGCGGCGTCGGCCAACGCGAGGCGCCTTTTCCCCTGAGGCAACAGGGCGATGCCGTATAGGATTTCCGCCTGGGTCACGCTGGAAATGGACAGCGATGTAGCCGGGACGGAATCGAGCCATGCAAGAACGGTCGGCTCTGGTTCGGGTTTCATGACCTCTGAAACGACATTTGTATCGAGCAGGATCATGATTCGAAACGCGGCGGTTCGCGCATGGGGTCGCGGGGGATGTCGGGCAGTTCGAAGCCGCCCAGAGGCTTGAACAGCGCATGAATCGCGGTTCCGAGGGCCTGAGGCTCGGCGTCGTGCGCGGCCAACACAGCGTGGAGGATCGCCCGCGCCTCGTCTTCCTCTGATCGGCCATTGACGGCGGCCCGGTCCTTCAGGCGCGCTTGGATAGACTCGTCAAGGTCGTGAATGGTGAGGCTCGTCATGAGTCTGGCTCCGTCCCTTCGTGCCTGACGGCATGAACGGTCTCGCCGACACGACGACGAGACCCGCTCAAGCATACCACACCGGCGTTTTTCGCGCGGTCAGTTCGGACCATCACCGGTCCCGGTCCAGCCCAGCCGCGTGTCGCAGCGTGTCGTTGATCCGCGTCTGCCAGCCGGGGCCGCCGGCCTTGAAGTGGGCGACGACGTCGGCGTCCAGGCGAATGGTGGTGGAGACCTTGGGGGACTCTGCGTCTGGAGACTCGCTCTTGGCCTTGGCCTGGACGCGTGAAACGACCTCTTCGACCGTCTCGCCACCCTCGAACCACACGCCGCGGGCGAAGTCTTCGTCCGTCAGTTCGGGTGCGTCATCGGGATCGACCCAGGGCTCTTTGTCGTCTCCGGTCTGTGTCATGGTCATGCCTCACTCCGCCGCCGAGTCGGTCTGGAACGAGTCCAGGACCGACGGATCCCACCAGCCGCCGAGCTGCTCGCGCAGGCGCACCACCTCGCCCACGACGACGATGGCCGGCGCCTCGACGCCGTGGGCGTCGCGGTCGGCCACCGCCCGGCCCAGGGTCGAGGTCACCACTCGGTGCCGCGCCGTGGTCGCCGCGCAGATGAAGGCCAGCGGCTCGTCCGGCGACCGACCGCCGGCCAGCAGGCGGTCGACGATGGCCGCCAGATGCTTGACCGCCATGTAGATCACCAGGACCGAGGCACTGCGGGCCAGCGCCGTCCAGTCCACGTTATCGGGCACCTCGCCGCTGGCGGCATGGCCGGTGACGAAGGCGATGGCCGCGTTGGTCTCCCGCGCCGTGGCCGGAATGCCGGCGTAGGCCAGCCCGCCAATGCCGGCGGTGATGCCCGGCACGACGCGAAACGGCACGCCGGCGGCCACCAGGGCGCGGGCCTCCTCGGCGCCGCGCCCGAAAATGAACGGGTCGCCCCCCTTCAGCCGCAGCACCCGCTTGCCCGCCTTAGCCAGATCGATCAGCCGCCGGGTGATGTCGGGCTGGCTGGCCGAGGGCTTGCCGCCGCGCTTGCCGGCGAACACGATCTCGGCGCCGGGGCGGGCCAGGCGCAGCACGGCCTCGTCCACCAGGGCGTCATGCACCACGACGTCCGCCTGTTCCAGGGCATGGGCGGCGTGCAGGGTCAGCAGGCCGGGGTCGCCGGGGCCGGCGCCCACCAGCCACACCTCGCCGGGCGGGAACGGCGGCAGCGAGAGCGGCGCGAAAGGGCCGCCCCGTTTGCGGTCGAAGAGAGACTGCGTCGTCATGGGTCCGCTTCTACCTCTGAACGGGGTCGGGCGCCAGGGGCACCGCGCGCGGCCTAGGCGAAGACTGAGACGCGATGCTAGGGTGGTTTTCCCTACCGTTGAACAGCGAGATGCCCGACCATGATCGCCGCCGCCCCGGACCCGTCCCACCTGATCCATCCCGTCATTCTCTCCGGCGGGTCCGGCAGCCGGCTGTGGCCCATGTCGCGGGCGCTCTACCCGAAGCAGTTCCTGCCCCTGGCCGGGGCCGACACCATGGTCCAGGCGACCGCCCGGCGGGTCGTCGGCCCGGGGTTCGCGCCGCCCCTGGCCATCTGCAACGAGGAGCACCGGTTTCTGCTGGCCGAACAGTTGCGGGCGGTCGGCATCGCGCCCGGCGGCATCCTGCTGGAGCCGGAGGGCCGCAACACCGCGCCGGCGGCCACGGTGGCGGCGCTGGCAGTGGCCGAGCGCGATCCGGACGGGGTGGTGCTGCTGATGCCCTCGGACCATGTCATCGCCGACGTCGACGCGTTCCACGCCGCCATCACGGCGGCGGCGGCGGCGGCGCGGCATGGGCATCTGGTGACGTTCGGCATCACGCCCGAGCGGCCGGAGACCGGGTACGGCTACATCCGGGTGGGCGCGCCCCTGGACGGGCTCGTTGGCACCCGCCGCGTTGACCGCTTCGTCGAGAAGCCGGACCGGGCCACCGCCGAGACCTATCTGGCCGACGGTGGCTATCTCTGGAATGGCGGTCTGTTCGCCTTCACCGCCCGGGCCTTCCTGGGCGAGATGGAGCGCCTGCACCCGGAGACGGTGGACGGCGCCCGCGCCGCCCTGTCTGAGGCCCGCGAAGACCTGGATTTCCGACGACTGAACGCGGAACCCTTCGCCCGCACCCTCGCGCAGTCCATCGACGTGGCGGTCATGGAGCGGACCGACCTGGCCGCCGTCGTGCCCGTGTCCATGGGTTGGAACGACGTCGGTGCCTGGAACGCGTTGTGGGACATCGCCGAGCACGACGAGGCCGGCAACGTGCTGCAGGGCGACGTGTTGGTCAGCGAGACCCGCGACTGCTATGTGCGCTCGGAAGGCCCCCTGGTCGCGACGGTCGGGTTGACCGACGCGGTCGTGGTGGCCACCGACGACGCCGTGCTGGTGGCGCCGCGCGAGCGGGCGGAGGCCGTGCGCGACATCGTCTCGCGCCTGAAAGCCGAGCAGCGTCCGGAAGGCCACCTGCACACCACGGTTTACCGGCCGTGGGGCAGTTTCCGGGGCATCGACCGGGGCGAGCGCTTTCAGGTCAAGCAGATCATGGTGCGCCCGGGCGCGCGCCTGAGCCTGCAAATGCACCACCACCGCGCCGAGCACTGGGTTGTCGTCGAGGGCACCGCGCGCGTCACGCGGGACGGCGAAAGCGTCCTGCTGCACGAAAACGAATCGACGTACATTCCCCTGGGCGTCACCCATCGGCTGGAGAATCCTGGCAAGCTGCCGCTCAGGATCATCGAGGTGCAGTCCGGCCCCTACCTGGGCGAGGACGACATCGTCCGCTTCGAGGACACCTACGGCCGGACCTGAGGACACGGGCCGGCCCGGTCCGGCGCCTTGGTCCCGCCACGTCGCATGAGAGGGACAAGCCGGTGCGGCTGTTGGCCGTTAGCGATCTGCACCTGGGACACGCCGACAACCGGGCGATCCTGACGGACCTGGACGACCATCGGAACGACTGGCTCATCCTGGCCGGCGACGTCGGCGAGTCGCTGACGCACATGGCACTGGCGTTCGAAGCCCTGCGGCCCCGCTTCGCCCGGCTGATCTGGGTGCCCGGCAACCATGAGCTCTGGACCACAGACGAAAACGGCGAGCGCTTGGGCGGTGCCGAGAAGTACGCCGCGTTGATCGACCTGGCACGGATGTACGACGTCCTGACGCCGGAAGACGCCTATCCGACATGGTCGGATGGGCCGGAGAGGACGCCCGTGGTGCTCTGCCCCTTGTTCGTGCTGTACGACTACAGCTTCCGGCCGCCGGACGTCCCGCTGGAGGGCCTGCGCAAATGGGCGGCGGAGGGCCACGCGCTGTGCGCGGACGAGTTGCGTTTGTCCCCGGCGCCCCACGCAAACCGAGCCGCGTGGTGCCGCCAGCGGGTGGTGATCTCGCGGGCGCGGCTCAATGCTTTGCCCCCCGGCACGCGCACGGTGCTGATCAACCACTTCCCACTGCGGAAAGACCTGTTGTTCATCAGAAAGGTGCCGCGCCTCGCCCCGTGGTGCGGCACGGTGGCCACCGACGACTGGCACCGCCGCTACAACGCGATGGTCGTGGTCTCGGGCCACCAGCACGTGCCGCGCACGGACTGGCGCGACGGCACCCGGTTCGAGGAGGTCTCGCTGGGCTATCCGCGCGAATGGCACGGCCGGTTCGACCGTCCGCGATTGCGCGACGTGATGCGCGAGATCCTTCCCGGACCGGGTGGGGGGCCGGTGGTCAGTTGAAGGCGTTGAAGGCCACAAGGGTAAAGGTGTCCTTGACCCCCTTGATGGTCTGTACCTGCTCGGTGACGAAGCGGCCGATGTCGTGGTCCTTCGGCAGGTAGAACTTGGCCAGCAGGTCGTACTGGCCGGAGACGCTGTCCACCTCCGAGACCTCCTCCAGATCGTCCACGAGGGCGGCGGCCACGTCGTAGGCGTGGCCCAGGTCGCATTTCAGGAACACGAAGATTTTCTGCATCGGGGGTGCCTCTTGGCGTTCGGGGGAGAAACCGTCAATCACCGGCTCCGCCGCACTGGCCACGGTGGCGCAAGGCATGATCGGCCAGCACGCAGGCGACCATGGCCTCGGCCACCGGCACGGCGCGGATTCCTACGCACGGGTCATGGCGGCCCTTGGTGATGATCTCGGTGGCCTGTCCTTCACTGTCCACGGTGCGGCGCGGCACCAGGATCGAACTCGTCGGCTTGACGGCGAAGCGGGCGACGATCGGCTGGCCGGTCGAGATGCCGCCCAGAATGCCGCCGGCGTTGTTGCTCAAAAAGCGGGGATGTCCGTCCGGTCCCGGTTCCATCTCGTCGGCGTTCTCGGACCCGATCAACCCGGCCGCGCCGAAGCCGGCACCGATCTCCACCCCCTTGACGGCGTTGATGCCCATCAGCGCGGCGGCGAGATCCTGGTCCAGCTTGCCGTAGACCGGCGCGCCCCAGCCGGGCGGTACGCCCAGGGCCTCGACGTGGACGATGGCGCCGATGGAATTGCCGGCCTTGCGCACGGTGTCGAGCCGGCTGGCCCAGCGCTCGGCGGTGGCGGCGTCGGGGCAGAACAGCGGGTTACGGTCCACCTCGTCCCAGTCCCAGGCCTCGGTCGGCACCTCCAGGCGGTCGGTGCCGAGCTGGATCAATGCAGCGCGCACGATGACATCCGGCCCCAGGACCTTGCGGGCGATGGCGCCGGCGGCCACCCGGCAGGCGGTCTCGCGCGCCGAGGACCGGCCGCCGCCGCGATAGTCCCGGATGCCGTACTTGGCCTGATAGGTATAGTCCGCGTGCCCCGGCCGGAACTTGCCCGCGATGTCGCCATAGTCCTTGCTGCGCTGATCGGTGTTCTCGATCAGCACGGCGATCGGGGTGCCCGTCGTCTGGCCCTCGAACACCCCGGACAGCAGGCGCGCCGTGTCGGTCTCCTGTCGCTGCGTCGTGTGGCGCGACTGGCCGGGGCGGCGGCGGTCGAGATCGCGTTGCAGGTCGGTCTCGCTCAGGGGCAGGCGCGGCGGTGTGCCGTCGACGACGCAGCCGATGGCCGGCCCGTGGCTCTCGCCGAACGTGGTGATCCGGAACAGGTGGCCGAAGCTGTTGTGGGACATTGTGGGTCAGTCCGCCGCCGCCTTCGGTTTGAAGCCGCCCAGCAACTCGATGATCTGCGGTGCCGAATCGGGGGCCACCATGCCGACGGTGTGGTAGCCGCTGTCCACGTGGTGAACCTCGCCGGTCACGCCCGACCCCAGGTCGGAAAGCAGATAGACGGCGGCGTTGCCCACCTCGTCGGTGGTGACGTTGCGGCGCAGCGGGGCGTTGTACTCGTTCCACTTCAGGATGAAGCGGAAGTCGCCGATGCCCGAGGCCGCCAGGGTGCGAATCGGTCCGGCCGAGACGGCGTTGACGCGGATGCCCTCCGGCCCCAGGTCGTTGGCCAGATAGCGCACGCTGGCCTCCAGGGCCGCCTTGGCCACGCCCATGACGTTGTAGTGCGGCATGACCTGCTCGGCCCCGTAATAGGTCAGCGTCAGCAGGCTGCCCCCCTCCGCCATCAGCGGCCGCGCGCGCCGGCAAACATCCGTGAACGAGTAGCAGGAGACATGCATCGTCTGGGCGAAGTTCTCGGCCGACGTATTGACGTATCGGCCCTTGAGCTCGTCCTTGTCGGAATAGGCGATGGCATGGACGACAAAGTCCAGGCGGCCCCATTCGTCCCGCAGCCGGTCGAACGCGGCGTCCATGCTGGCCGCGTCGGTCACGTCGCAATCCACCAGCATCGTGACGCCCAGGCTGTCCGCCAGCGGCTTGACCCGTTTAAGCAGGGGGGCGCCCTGGTAGGTGAACGCCAGGTCGGCGCCATGCCCGGCACAGGCCTTGGCAATGCCCCAGGCGATTGACTTATCGTTGGCGATACCCATGACAAGGCCGCGTTTGCCGGCCAGGATGGGAGGGGAAGCCGTCATGCTCGTCCTCTCGGTCTGCTGCGCGTGCTGCTGGCGGATCGGCGGGGCGCGGTGTTCGCTCGACAACGCTGGGCGATGGTCGTCCCGAGGGAACGTCCGCACGGAAAATGCCGCCTCTCCGGGGGCGCACACAGTAGAACAAAACCCAGGCGGAGGAAATCGCTTCGTGGGAGGGTGACAGGGAGGGTTTGGAATGAACGCCGGTGCCGCCGAGGAACCGCACCAGGAGTCGATGCCGGACGAGGCGGAGGACGACGACCTTCCGCCTACCCGTGCCGAAACGCCGTCACTCCGGCGGTCGCTGGTGCTGCTGGCCCGCATGGTGCGCGACCATGCGGCCGCGACCCAGGTGGCGCGCATGGCCTCGGCGCTCAGCTACACGTCCCTGCTGGCCCTGGTGCCGGTGCTGGCCATCGCCCTGGCCATGCTGACCGCGTTTCCGGTGTTCTCCGAGGTGCGGGACGGTCTCATGGAGTCCCTGTTCAACGTCCTCTTTCCCTACGCGGATGATCTCGTGCGCGAGAAGGTGGACGAGTTCGTGCAGGCCGCCGGCGGTCTGACGGCCCTGGGCGTGGTGGGTATCGCCATCACCGCCGTCATGCTGCTGGTGACCATCGAGACAGCCCTGAACGCCATCTTCGGCGTGCAGTCGCAGCGGGGGATGGCGCCGCGCCTGCTGGTGTACTGGGCGCTGGTGACGCTGGGGCCGCTGTTGCTGGGGGCCAGCGCGTCGCTGAGCGGGTTTCTGTTCACGCTGGGCGGCATGGCCGACGCCGGGCCGGCGGCGTTGCGGGGGATCGGCGGGCTGGTGGCGCGGGCGCTGCCGTGGGTGCTGACCGCCGTGGCGTTCACCTTGCTGTTCACGGTGGTGCCGAACCGGCCGGTGCGGCCGTGGGACGCGGCCGTGGGCGGCATCGTGGCGGCCATCCTGGTGGCCGTGCTGCGCTTCGGGTTTCTGGTCTACGCCACCAACGCCCAGGCCTATCAGACGCTGTACGGGGCGCTGGCGGTGATTCCGGTGTTCCTGGTCTGGATGTATCTGTCGTGGCTGGTGGTGCTGGCCGGCGCGGTCATCACCGCCGTCTTGCCGGTCTGGCGGATGCGCCGCGTCGAGGGTGATGATCCACGCCACCAGGATCTGACGGCGGCGCTGCGTGTTCTGGCCAGCCTGCAGGCGGCGGCGGCCACCGTGCCCACGTCCGGGAGCCGGAACCGCAGCGGCGTCGGACGGCGGGGGCTGCTGCGCGACACAGGCGTGCCGGAAGAGCGCCTGCGCAGCATCCTCGCCGACCTGGGCGCGGCCGGCCTGGTGGCCCGGGCCGAGGGTGGCCGCTGGCTGCTGGCGCGCGACTTGGCGACGGTGACGCTGGACGACCTGCTGGGCCTGCTGGACTTGCGCCTGCCGGACACCGCCCTGCCGGCCGCGCCGCCGCCAGGACTGCCGTGGAGCGCCGCCCTGGGCCACCGGCTGCGCCGTGCGCGCGCGGCCGAACGCGACGCGCTGGCCGTGCCGCTGCGCACCCTGCTGGGCGGCGAGGACCGGGGGGACGGATGACGAGGGGGCGCCGCGCGGGTGTAGGGGTCCCGGCAACCGGGCCGCCGTTCTTCAGGTCTTCAGGTCCGCTTGCATCGGCGACGGCGGCCACCTACCCTCTAGGCACGGTGCGGCGAAGCGCCGTGCTTGATGGCAGGCCTTGGTGGCCGGGGAAGGGACACGCAATGACCCAGCACCGACAGAACGCACCAACACCGGACGATTTCCGGAGTCGGGTGGAGGCCGCGAAACAACGGCACCGGGCCGACGAGGCGATCGCCGATGCGCTTGTGATGAAGAAGGGCTCGGTTGCGTCTGACGACTTGGTGCAGCTCGTGAGAGACCGTATCAACCCGCTTATCATTGAGCGGGTGCAAGAGGACTTTTTTGCAAAAACCTGAAGGCGCTTCGGCAATGGCCGATCGGCAGCAAAGCATTAAGGGTGGAGGTCGACCCCAAAACAAAAACCATCAAGATCGGATTTGTGGCCAAAAAATTTAAATACAAAGAGGTTCTTATCTTAGTCATCGTGATCATGGGGTTTTTGACCGTTTTTCTGTCTGCGACAATATTCTACCTGCTTGTTTCCGGCGGATTTGTTTAAGCCGCATCGCCATCACAGCGGACATCGTTTCGAAGCCGCCCCCCGTCAGCCCAAGAGGATGGTCCCATGAAACTGACCGAGCACCGCCTGCTGCGCCAGCAATGTTACATCAATGGCCAGTGGTGCGACGCCGACGCCGGCGGCACCTTCGCGGTTACGAACCCGGCCACCGGCGCCGATCTGGCGCGCGTGCCCGACATGGGCGCCGACGAGACCCGCCGGGCGATTGAGGCCGCCAACGCCGCCTGGCCGGCGTGGCGCTCCAAGACGGCCAAGCAGCGCGCCACCATCCTGCGTGACTGGTTCAATCTCATCATGGCGCACCAGGAGGACCTGGCCGTCCTGATGACCGCCGAGCAGGGCAAGCCGCTGGCCGAGGCCAAGGGCGAGGTGGCCTACGGCGCCAGCTTCATCGAGTGGTTCGCCGAGGAGGGCAAGCGCATCTACGGCGATGTCATCCCGTCGCACGGCCCCGACAAGCGCATCGTGGTGATCAAGCAGCCCATCGGCGTGGTGGCCGCCATCACGCCGTGGAACTTCCCCAACGCCATGATCACCCGCAAGTGCGCGCCCGCGCTGGCCGCCGGCTGCCCGGTGGTGATCAAGCCGGCGGCGCTGACCCCGCTGTCGGCGCTGGCCCTGGCCGAACTGGCCGAGCAGGCGGGGATGCCGGCCGGCGTGCTGAACATCCTGACCACCAAGCGCTCGTCGGCGGTGGGCGCCGAGATGACGTCGAACCCGCTGGTGCGCAAGTTGTCCTTCACCGGCTCGACCGAGATCGGCAAGACACTCATGGAGCAGTGCGCCACCAACGTCACCAAGATCTCGCTGGAACTGGGGGGCAACGCGCCGTTCATCGTCTTCGATGACGCCGACCTGGACGCCGCCGTGGCCGGGGCCATCGCCTCGAAGTACCGCAACACCGGCCAGACGTGCGTGTGCGCCAACCGCATTCTCGTCCAGGACAGCGTGTACGATGCCTTCGCCGAGAAACTCGCCGCCGCCGTCAAGGCGCTGAAGGTGGGTGACGGGTTGGCCGGCGAGACGCAGCAGGGGCCGCTGATCGAACCGGCCGCGCTCGACAAGGTGCAGGCGCTGGTGGGCGACGCGGTGGACAAGGGCGCTCGCGTGGTGCTGGGCGGCAAGCCGCACGCGCTGGGCGGCACCTTTTATGAACCGACCATCCTGGCCGACGTCAGCGACTCCATGCGGCTGTTCAACGAGGAGATCTTCGGCCCCGTGGCGCCGCTGTACCGCTTCTCGACCGAGGCCGAGGCGATCGAGATGGCCAACAACACCCAGTACGGCCTCGCCGCCTATTTCTATGCCCGCGACATGGGCCGCGTGTGGCGCGTGTCCGAGGGGTTGGAATACGGCATCGTCGGCATCAACGAAGGGATCATCTCGACCGAGGTGGCGCCGTTCGGCGGCGTCAAGGAATCCGGCCTGGGCCGCGAGGGCTCCAAGTACGGCATCGATGACTTCGTCGAGATCAAGTACCTGTGCATGGGCGGGGTGGACAAGTAAGACTGCAATCAAGGTGTCGAGTGCGCTCGACCGTCGTGACGCGACGGGCGGCGCTGTCCCACCTCACCTTTGAGGATTCTGGAAATGGGAGGGCCAGGAAACTGTTCCGGCTATGTCGGCCTGCCTTATGATCACCCGCACTTTGCGGCAATCGGAAGGGTGGTCGCGGCCCACGCCTCTTTTGAAAGACCAGCAGACCAGTTTATTTGGCGACTGGCTGGAGTCGAGAATGATCTCGGTGCGTGCCTCGCGGCCACAGGCCGCCGTGAACAACAAGATAGTCGTGGTGCCCCAGCGGACGGCGTGATCGGGACACCCGATGGAGGAGCCCGGTGCTGGGAAGCTGCACGCCGGCATCCGTGAGGAGGGCGCCGGGCGACCGGCGCCCGTACTCGACAATACGATCGCCCCCGGAGGGGCCGGCCGGGAGGGGGGAGCCAAGGCAATCCGCCCGTCATCCCGGTTCGCTCAACCCAGATCCCGCAGCCGGTCGAGGAACGTCCGCTTGCGGGCGTGGCGTTCGTGGAGATCGGCGAGCCGGCGGGCGAAGTCCGCCGCCGTGCCCTGTTCGTCCGCCAGCGTCTTGAGGTCCGCGAGGGTTTGGGCGGCACGGTCGTAGCCGGAGGCGTTGCGCTGTTCGATGTCGCCCTCGATGTCGCGCCAGACGGCCGTGCCCCGGCGCCGGAGGACATCAAGCCGGGCGCGGCGGGCCTTTTCCGCCTCTTCGGCCCGGCGTCGCTGTGCCTCGGCCTGTCGCGCGGCTTCGGCCTGCTCCCGTTCGTGCCGGATCGCGTCCGCGCGGGCGCGCAGGTCCGCCACCATCCGGCGCGGCGCCGTTGGCTCCCCGGACTGTTCGCGAAGTCGGGCCTTGAGGTCGGCCGCGACATGCGGGTCGCCCTCGACCACGCGGACCAACAGATCGGTCTTGTCCGCCTCGGGAATCGACGCGATCCCCTGTCGCACGGCGTCGGCCGACAGCGCGGCCTCGGCGGAGCGTTCGGCGGCGGCGGCCACGAGGTCCGGGTCGAGGCGGAAGAACGACGCGAAGGCGTCAAGGGCGCCTGTCAGGGGACCGATCCCGGGCAGGGGTTCGAGGGCGTCGTCGGGCAGCAGGTCGTCTTCCACCGCCGTCAGCCAGGCGAGATAGAACAGCCGCAGGTCGCCCGAGATCACGTCGGCCCGCAGGGGCGCCAGCGCGGCCAGCCAACCCGAACCCTCGTCCCAGTCGTCGTCCCAACCGTCCTCGTCATGCTGTGTCAGGTCGATGATCGTGTCATCGCCGTGCGTCCAGGCCTCGACCCAGTCAACCTCGGACAGGAAGGGTTGGAGGTCCAGCGGCTCCAGGTATCGCCGGGGCACCCGCATCATCAGGCAGCGCGTGCCCCAGTTGGCGAGATAGAGGTGCAGGTCGAACCACCGCTCCATCAACCGTCTGGGGTCGCCCTTGAACCCACCGAAGTTGTAGTGATTGGTGAAGCTGGTGGCGGTGATCTGGGCGCGGGTCGACACGGCGCGCAAGGCCTCCTGATCCGAGGCCGTCAGGGGGCGATCGATGGCCTGGAACTCGTAGTACTGGTATTCGCTCATGGGTGCGCAGCCTGATTTCCGTGGTTTGGCGCCTGCCCCCTTATATCACCCTACCCCCCGGTGGTGATGGGGAAGGTCACCGCCACGCACCAGGCGAAGACGAAGGCGCTGGTGATGGCCGCCACCCAGGGGTGATGCGTCCGCCGCCAGCTCCAGGCGCTGAACAGCCCGAAGATGACGAAGAACAGCGCGATGATCGGATAGAGGATGATCAGGAAGAACAGATCGTGCAGCTTCAGGATGATCGCCGGCACCAGCGACAGCATGAAGGCGACCGAGGTGGCAGCATAGCCCCAGCGGGGGCGGGTGGGGCCGCGCGTCACCCACTCATCGACCAGGAAGAAGGGCAGCGTCCCTAGCATCATCACCGGCACCAGCAGCAGGCGCTCTGGCGTCGGGATGAACGACGAGACGAACAGCTCGATGGGTGTGCCCAGGCCGATCATGACGAACGCGCTCAGCAGCACGGTGGCCAGGGCGAGCCGGCCCCAGCGCGTGGGCGGATGGGTCGGCGGGGGCTCCTCGGGCCAGCGGCGGCGGATCCACCACAGCCCCAGGCCGGTCAACAGGCCGTACAGGGCGAAGTGCAGCAGCAGGTAATCCCCCACCAGCACCGGCAGCCAGTCAGTGGGCAAGGGCGCCAGGAGCACCGGCGTGATCAGGGCGGGCCAGATCACCAGCGGCCGCACCCGCCGCCAGGGCAGGGCGGCGCCGACCGGCGCCTCGGCCACGCGCGGCAGCAGCGCCGAGGCCGGCCAGGCCAGCACCACCACCGCCAGCAGCAGGATCAGGATCCACGAGCCCCGTGCCTGCGGCGGCTCGACCGGGGCGTCGGCCCGGCCGAAGGCGTGGTTCAGCCAGTCCACGGCCGCAAGGATGGTGTCCTTGCTGTACAGCACGCCGATGTGCTCGACCCCGGGCGAGATGCGCCACGCCCGCGCCGATCCGTCGGCGAAGTCGCCGTAGGTCTCGCCCGGCTCGGCGGTGGCGCCATCCAGGGGTAGGCTGGCCACCCGCTGGGCCTCGTTGTGGTGCACCCACGGTTCCAGCCCGCCGACCATCACCAGCATGTTGCGGGGTGCGGTGGGCGTGACCGCCGGCGAGTACATGGAGATGGCCACGGTGGCGGCGTAGGCGTCGGGGTCGCTCACGGCCTGGCGGACGATGATGTCGGCGGCCATGGAATGCCCCAGCAGGGCCACGGGATCGTCGCCGCCCGGGGTGAGGGTGCGAGCGTACTCGACGATGCCATCAAGCTGGTTCACCAGGAAAACGGTCGCGCCGGTTTCCACCGTCAGTTCGCCGCCCAGGGGGTCCGGCTGACGCCCGTGGCCCAGGGCGTCGTAGGTGACGGCCGCGTATCCATTGCGGGCCAGGCTGACGGCCAGGGCCTGCATGAGCTGGCGCGAGCCGGCGAAGCCGTGCGCCACCACCACCACCGGCGCGTCCGTGGCGTCCGCGGGGCTGTAGACGGTGACCGGCGTGCGCTCGACCGTGGTGGTGGTGATTTGCAGATCCGCCATCGGCGCCAGCAGGCGCGACAGGGCGAGGGCGATAAGGCCCAGGGTGGCCAGGGCCACCAGGGCCTTGATCAGGGAACGGCGGGCCATGCGGGGGCGTTCTCCGAACGGGCAGGGGATCAGGGGGGCAGGGAGAATACGGCGTTCCCCCTATCGGCAGATTGGCACGTTGCGTCAATCGGGCGAACCGGGCACCATCAATCCTCAATGCGCCGGGGTGCTGGAGCGTCGACTCAAGGCGTCACCGCGCGACCGAAAAAATGGGAGGCACACGAGATGCGTCGATTGATCCTTGCCACCGCCGCCAGCGGCCTGTTGCTGTCGGGCTGCGCGACCCAGGGCGGCGGCTACCACACCGCGCAGGGCGCCGGGTTGGGGGCCTTGGGTGGGGCCGCCGCGGGCGCCGCCGTGGGCGCCGCCGTGGGCGGCAACGTCGGCAACGCCGCCCTGATCGGGGCCGGTATCGGTGTCCTGGCCGGCGGTGCGGCGGGGGCGTATATGGACTCCCAGGAGCAGGCCCTGCGTCAGGACCTGGCCGGGACCAATGTCGACGTGCAGCGTCAGGGCAACGAGGTGGTCCTGGTGATGCCGGCCAACGTCACGTTCGCCGTCGATTCGGCGCGGATCGCGCCCGGTTTTCGGTCATCGCTTGCCAATGTCGCGCAAACGCTGCGGCAAAACCGGCAGAGCACCATCCAGGTTCATGGGCATACGGATGCCACCGGCGACTCGGCCTACAACCAGGACCTGTCGGAACAACGGGCGCGCGCGGTTGTCGAGTTCTTCAAGGCCCAGGGGATCATTCCCGAACGCCTGTACTGGCAGGGCCACGGCGAGACCCAACCCATCGCCACCAATGCGACGCCTCAGGGCCGGCAGATGAACCGCCGGGTCGAGTTGCGAATCGTTCCGTTGACGGCTTGACGCGACGGGCGACCGGCGTTTTTCACTTGCACTCGGGCCGATGCCGACGCAGGGTTCGGGCTCGCTCGCCGGGGCCGCCCGGGGCCGCCCGGGGCCGCCCGGGGCCATCCGGGGCCGGTGGGCGAGGTGGCAAGGGGGGACCAAGCGTGATCGATCGGCGCCACGCCGGCTCATGTTTGGGCACGCATCCCGCGCGGTGCCAGGGGCAGCGACGGCCTTCGGTGCCGGAGTCCGCCGAACGCCCGATGGGCCGGCCCGCGGGTGGGGTCGGGACACCGATGGGACATCGAAACGTCTTGCCGTGGCAACCATGAACGCGCATCTGTAACACTTGTCCGGGACGAATGTCCTCGGCGACAGTCGTGGCCCCGCTGTTCGGCACTGGCCGACGGGCGCCGTTTGGTCCGCTGACCCGGTCGTTCGGGGCTGGGCGGGCTGGCGACGGGGCCCTCGCTTCCGAAGGGGCATCCCCCGGTGAGAGGGGGGACCGGACCCATCATCTTTTCCGGAAGGACGGAGATGGACATCAGCGATCTGGTCACGCCGGACGGCGTGATGGTTCCCTTGAAGGTCTCCAGCAAGAAGCAAGCCTTGCAGGCCATGGCGCGGTGCGCGGCGCACGTCACGGGCCTGGATGAACGGGCCATCTTCGATGTGCTGCTGGAGCGTGAGCGCCTGGGCACCACCGGTGTCGGCAACGGCATCGCCATTCCGCACGGGCGGCTGGCCAGCCTGAAGACCATGCACGGTGTGTTTGCCCGCCTGGCCCGGCCGATCAACTTCGAGTCCATCGACGAGCAGCCGGTGGATCTGATCTTCCTGCTGCTGGCGCCGGACACGGCCGGCGCGGACCACCTGAAGGCGCTCGCGCGGGTCTCGCGCCTGCTGCGCGACCGGTCCATGTGCGAAAAGCTGCGCGGCACGGACACCCCGGAGGCGCTGTACGGCCTGCTGATCTCCAACCGCGCCAGCCAAGCCGCCTGATCAAGGCGACATCTTCTCGGAACGAAAACGCCCCGGACTTTGCGGTCCGGGGCGTTCGTCGTCGCAGGGGCTGGCCCGAGAGGGGCCGGGCGATCGCCTATTCGCGGTTCCCCAGGAAGAACAGCAGGAACTGCAGCAGGTTGATGAAGTTGATGTACAGCGACAGGGCCGCCCAGGTGGCCGACTTCGACAACGTCTGATCGTCCAGCGAGGCGCTGTACTCTTCCTTGATGCGCTGGGTGTCATAGGCGATCAGGCCGGAGAACACCAGCACGCCGATGCCGCTGATGACGAACTGCAGCATCGTGCTTTGCAGGAACAGGTTGACGATCATCGCGATGACCAGACCGAACACGCCCATGATCAGGAAGCTGCCCATGCCGGACAGGCTCCGCTTGGTCGTGTAGCCGTACAGGCTCAGCGCGGCGAAGGCGGCGGCGGTGATGAAGAACACCCGGACGACGCTGGCGTCGGTGTAGACCTGTAGCAGGATCGACAGGCCGATGCCCTGCAGCGTCACGAACAGCCAGTACAGGCCCTGCGTGGCGGCGGCGCTGGCCGAGCGCATCATGAACATCGCGCCGAACAAGATGATCAGCGGCGACCACATGCCGATCATGCCCAGCAGGGTCATGCCGGCGACCTGTCCGTCGACGGTGACATAGAACAGGGACTGAATTGCCGGCACGGTGTCGATCAGCAGCGCGACGATGCCAGACAGCACCAGGCCGGATGCCATCAGGTTGTAAACCCGCAGCATGTGTGAGCGAAGGCCGGCGTCGACCTCGGCCGCGTCGGCCGCGCTCCCGCCCATGCTCACGTAACGACGATCGGTGTTGAGAGCCATGTTTGCACCTCTGATGAAGAACGGAATGCTCGTAATATGGAGAAACCGGGCCTGGAATCAACGCGAAACCGTCCAAGGTGACGTCGATTTCATCTTTGCTCCGGGGTCCCTCCGGCGGCCCTGTCCGCCCCGTTTTTAATCTCTCCAGAACCGGGGCAGGAAAAGCACCAGAACCGCGAACAGTTCCAATCGGCCCAGAAGCATTCCGGCCGACAACAGCCACTTGGCGGTGTCGGGCAGGGTCGAGAAGTTGCCCGCCGGGCCGATGATGTCCCCCATGCCCGGCCCGACGTTGGAGATCGCCGTGGCCGCGCCCGACAGGGCCGTCACGAAGTCCAACCCCGTCAGGCCCAGCAGCATGGCCAGGAAGGCGACAGACAGCGCGTACATGAAAAAGAACGCCATGACCGCCTCGGGCACGCCCGCCTGGATCGGTTTTTTGTTGTAGGTGGGGATGAACACGCCGTTCGGCTGCAGCAGGCGGCGCAACTGGATGGTCGCCATGGAGGCCAGGATCTGGAACCGGAACACCTTGATGCCGCACGAGGTGGACCCGGCGCAGCCGCCCACGAACATCAGGCAGAACAGCACCGCCACGGGCGCGCCACCGGCCATGCCGCCCCACTGCCAATAGTCGGCCGTGGCGTAGCCGGTGCCGGTCATAACTGAAACGGTGTTGAACGCCGCGTAGCGCAGCGCGTTGGGCGCGTCCATGCCGGCATCGCGCCACAGCCACCAGGCGACGACCAGCACCCCCATCGCCGCCGTGCCGAGGAACCACTGAACCTGGGTGTCGCGGAGCAGCAGGCGCGGCCGCCCCCGCACGGCCTGGAAATAGAGCAGGAACGGGATCGACCCCACCAGCATCCCGGCCGTCACGATCCAGTCCACCCCGGCCGAACGGAAATGCCCGACCGAGGCGTCGCGGGTGGAATAGCCGCCCGTGGCGATGGTGGTCATGGCGTGCACCGTCGCCTCCAGTGGCGCCATGCCGACGGTGTACAGCATCACCGCCCAGGCCAGGGTCAGGGCCAGATAGATGGAGACCAGCGCCGTGGCCAGGCCGGCGGCGCGCGGCAGCACCTTCTCCTGCGTTTCGAACGCCTCGACCCGAAACATCTGCATCCCGCCGACGCGCAGCATGGGCATCACGGTCAGGGCCATGATGATGATCCCCAACCCGCCCAGCCATTGCAGCACGCCGCGCCACAGCAGCAACCCCGGCGGCATCAGGTCCAGCCCGGTCATGACGGTCGAGCCGGTGGTGGTGATGCCCGACATGGCCTCGAAAAAGGCGTCGGTGTAGCTGATGTCCGGGTCGGCCAGCACGAACGGCACGGCGGCGAACCCGGGTAGCACGATCCAACTCACCGTGGTCATCAGAAAGGCCTGGCGGATGCTCAGGCGCAGTTGGCCGGTGCGATTGGACAGGACCAGCAGCACGCCAACGAACAAGGTCAACGCCGACGATACCAGGAACACCACCCAGTCCGGGTTGCCATAGGCGAAGTCCACCAGCGCCGGGACCATCATCCCGCACGCCAGCACGGACACCAGAAAGCCGATGAACAGCAGGATCGGACGATGATCGAGCACGCGAAAGCCCCTGCACCCCAACGGGACGGTGCGTCACCATGGCCCCAAGTGGCCGGTCGGCGCAACCGGCGCCGAGCGTGTCACGACTCCGGTTTGGCGCTCAGGACCGCGTCCAGCACGCGCCGCACCGCCTCTTGGCCTAGGTCGCGGGTGATGAACACCAGCCGGGTGCGGTGGTCCTCTGCCCCGGTCGCCGGGTCGACCGGCCACGCCGGCAGCAGCGACGGAGGGTGGAAGATGTGCTGCACCCCGTGCAGGGCCAGCGGGGTCTCGCAGTCGCGGGCGTTGACGATGCCCTTCAGGCGCAAGAGGTCGGCGCCCCGGCTTGCCGCCAGCAGTTCGAGCCCCGTGATCAGGGCATTCCAGTCCAACGGGTCGTCAAAGGTCAGGCAGAACGCGGTGATGCGGTCGTCGTGACGGTTGAGGTCGTGATTGTGGTGGTGATGGTCGTGGCCGGCGGGCTCTCGCGTCGCGAGCGCTTCGTCGCGCAACCATGCGGCCACGTCCGGGTGCTTGCCGGTGACGCCGAACAGGCCGCATCCGAGGATCTCGGCTGGATCCACCCGGCCGTGCTCGGCCCGCAGGCGCGGCGCGCCCGGGTTGAGCGTCGCCAAGCGCGCCTCAAGACCGGCGATGGCCTCCGCCGTGGCCAGATCGGCCTTGCTGAGCACCAGGCGGTCGGCCACGGCGGCCTGTTTCACCGCCTCGGTCTGGCAGTTCATCGTCTCCGCGCCGTGAACGGCGTCCACCACCGTGACCACGCCGTCGAGCCGGTAGTGGGCGCCGATCAACGGATCGCTCATCAGCGTGTGCAGGATGGGCGCCGGGTCGGCCAGCCCCGTGGTCTCGATCAGCACGCGTTCGAACGCGTCGATCTCCTGGCGCACGCGCTTCAGGAACAGATCGCGCAACACCGTCACCATGTCGCCGCGCACCGAGCAGCACAGGCACCCCGCGTTCAGCAGCACGATGTCCTCGTCCACGTGACGCACCAGCAGGTGGTCCAGGCCGACCTCGCCGAACTCGTTGACCAGCACGGCCGTGCGCGCCATGTCCGGGTGCGACAGAAGGTGGTTGAGCAGCGTCGTCTTGCCGGCGCCGAGAAAGCCGGTCAGGACGGTGACGGGCAGGGTGCTCATGGTGCCTTGGGTCCGTACAGGGCCTCGGGGTCGGCCTCGGGCGCCATGATTTCCACCAACGCGCCGCCCGCCTGGGCCTCGCGGTAGAAGCAGGTCCGCCGTCCGGTGTGGCAGGCGACCCCGACCTGATCGACCAGCAGCAAGAGCGTGTCTCCGTCGCAGTCCACGCGCAGCGCTTTCAAGGTCTGCACCTGGCCGGACGTCTCGCCCTTGCGCCACGGCTTGCCGCGCGAGCGCGACCAGTAGCACACGCGGCCCGTCTCCAGCGTTTCGGCGATGGTCTCGCTGTTCATCCAGGCCATCATCAGCACCTCGCCGGTGTCGTGCTGCTGGGCGATGGCCGGCACCAGGCCGTCGGTGGTGAAGCGGATGGCGTCGAACACGGCGGCGCTGTCGGCGCCATTATCCGTGGCTGGGTCAGTGGCTGGGGCGGTCATGGCGGTGGGGCCTTTGACAGGGATCGTTGAGCGGTGGGCGGGTCAGGTGTACCCTGCATGGGAAGATCGCTCCGTCAAGAGGGCGCCACGGTGGGGGAAACCGTCCGGACGGGAGGCGAGGGTATCGCCCCCCGGGGGCCGGTTGGTGGCGCTTCCCCGACCCATGAGGCGCCCATGGACCAGCCATCCCACTCCTCCTCCGCCAGGGATCCCGTCGGCAGCACGCTGCTGTTCCGCGAGGCGCGGCGCGCCGACCTGCCGGCGCTGGTCGCCCTGCTGGCCGACGACATGCTCGGCCGCACGCGTGAAAGCGCCGACCTGCCGCTGCACCCCGACTATGACGCGGCGTTCGACGCCATCATGGCCGCCCCCGACAACCGCCTGATCGTCGTCGAGCGCAACAGCGCCGTGGTGGCCTTCTGCCAGCTCATCATCGTGCCCTACCTGAGCCGACGCGGGTCGCGCCGGGCGGAGGTCGAAAGCGTGCACGTGCGCAGCGACCTGCGCGGCCAGGGCATTGGTGGCGCCATGATGGCCCACGTGGCGGCGCTGGCGCGGGCCTCCGGCTGCGGGGTCCTGCAGCTGACCAGCGACCGGCGGCGCGAGGACGCCCGGCGCTTTTACGAACGCATCGGGTTCGAGGCCAGCCACGTGGGGATGAAGTTGACGCTGTAGATTGGCGAGGGGAGTCCGGGGGTATCGGATACACACATCTTTCCCTGCCAAGCTGGGGACCTCAGCCCCCGCGGAAACGAGACGCGTCATTGCGAACCCTCGTCACAAGACGAGGGTGAAGCAAAGCAGAGCGTAAAACGCAAATATCCGCCCTGGATTGCCCCAGTTTGGGTTTTTGGGCTTCGCTCCTCGCAATGACGAGAAAGCTCGTAGGGTGCGTCTGACCGCCGCGACTGCGGCGGGCGACGCACCGCCGCGCGGCCGTCGCGACCATTCGGTGCGTCGTCGGCGGCTTCGCCGCCTCCAGACGCACCCTACGGCTTTGGGATACATGTATCACCCAACGGCACCTGCCGGACTCCTCCTCCATTTATGGGGGAGGCTGGGAGGGGGTTCGGGCGGAAAACCGTGCCGTCAGCGCCGGCTTCTACCCAGCCGCCAGCATCCGCTGGAACCCGGCCTTCAGGTCGGCGATCAGGTCGACCGGGTCCTCCAGGCCGATGTGCAGGCGCAGCACCGGTCCGTCGTGGGTCCAGGGGCTGGCGGTGCGGGTGATCGCCGTCGTGGTGTCCAGGATCAGGCTTTCGTAGCCGCCCCAGCTGAACCCCATGCGGAACAGCCGCATCCCATCGAGCATGGCGGCCACGGCCTCGCGACTCGGTCCCCGTTTCAACAGCACGCCGAACAGGCCGCTGGCGCCGGTGAAGTCGCGCCGCCACAGGGTGTGGCCGGGGTCGTCCGGCAGGGCCGGGTGCAGCACGCGGGCCACCTCCGACCAGCTTTGCAGCCAGCGGGCCACCGCCACCCCGTTCGCCTCGTGCTGGCGCAGCCGGACGCCCAGGGTCCGCAGCCCGCGCAGCCCCAGGTAGGCCTCGTCCGCCCCGACCGCGTGGCCGATCTGGCCGGCGGTCGCCTTCACCTGCTCGAACAGCGCCCGGTCGGTCATGGTGATGGTGCCGAGCATGGCGTCTGAGTGGCCAACAATGTACTTGGTGGCCGCCTGGATCGACAGGTCCACGCCGTGCTCGAACGGCCGGAACAGCAGCGGCGTGGCCCATGTGTTGTCCAGCACCGCGACGGCGCCGGCCTCGTGCGCGGCGGCGGCGATGGCCGGAACGTCCTGCATCTCGAACGTCAGCGAGCCTGGCGATTCCATGAAAATCACCCGGGTCTGCGGTTCGATCATGTCTCGTATGCCGCTCCCGATGAGGGGGTCGTAATAGGTTGTTCGGACTCCCATGTTACGAAGGATCGTGTCGCAGAAACTGCGGGTCGGCCAGTAGACGGAGTCGACCATGAGCAGGTGGTCCCCACTCTTGAGCAGGGCCATCAGGGCGCACGAGACCGCCGCCATGCCCGACCCGACCGACACGCACCACCGCCCGCCCTCAAGGTCCGCGACGGCGGCGTCGAGTGCTTTGGTGGTGGGGGTGCCATAGCGGCCGTAATAGACGTCGTCGAACCGCCGGCCCTGCTTCGCCTTCAGGTCCGCCACGGTCGGAAAGGTGACGGTGGAGACATGGTAGACGGGCGGATTGACCGCGCCATGATGCTGGCGCGGATCGTGGCCGACATGGACGATCCGCGTGTCGGCGCGGTCTTCTGACGGGGGTTTCGGCTCGCTCATGGACGGGACTCTGCGTCGGGGCGGGGGACCATGGAACCACCATCCGGCATCGGCGGTGCCCGCGCAAGGGCAAGGACGGATGGCGGGGCCGCGTCGGGATGTACCACTCGAAAGGAGGGGTGACATCCTCCTTTAGAAGGAAGGGGCGGACCTTTAGTGGGGTTTACTTTCGATATAGGGCTTTTCGCGATGCGTCCGACCCTATCGACAGAACGTATCGCGAAAAATCATAACGAGGGTGAAACTTCGTGCCGTTGTGGTCCTGATGGATCGCCTTGAGACCATGGGGTTGTACTTTCGTGCGACCGTGTCGTTTTCGCACCATTTGGTATATGCCCTCTGTAACATCACATAGTCCTGGACAAGCGTGAGCCCACGGGATAATGTTGCAATGCAATAAGCCAGTGAGCCGTGCGTCGGGGATATGACCAAGGGGCATCCGCTAAAACGGCCGAGACCACGAGGTGAAACGTCCTTGGTGTAGAAACCCAAGGGTGGAGCTTGAAGATGAACCACACACCGACGTCATATCACGCGTTCAACCTGTTCACGCTGACGATGGAGAGCCGCTATGGCGCCCGTTGGCGGGAGGCTGTCGCCCCGGAGACCATCGCCGTGATGGCCGACGAGATCGCGCTCGGCTTTGGCGGTGCCGCCGAGACCCCCACCAGCACGTCGTCCGGGGGCAGCGCGCCCACCGTGTGGCGTCTGCCCGACGGCTCGCGCGTGCGCACTGGCCGCTTCGGCCTGAAGATGGAACTGGAGGACGAGAGCCACCTGGCCGCCGGCTAAGGCCCGCACACCGGCCACTGGCTTGCACAAGACCTCCCTTGCACAAAACCTCCATGGCTTAGGGCCTTGGAGCCGAGACAACACCCGCCCCGGAGTCATGACGACGCCGGGGCGGATGTCGTTTGGACGCCCTGACGCCCTACCGCTCGACCGGCAGATCGGCGCGGTCGCCCCACTCGGCCCACGACCCGTCGTAGACGGCGACGCGGTCATGGCCGATCAGGTGCAGGGCCAGCGCGGAATAGCACGCCGTCACGCCCGACCCGCACGACGTCACGACCGGCCGTGCCGGATCGACTCCGGCCGCCTGGAAATGGGCCGCGATGGCGTCGGGCGGCGCCATTTCGTTGAACGGGCCGTGCTGAAGATCGGCGAAGGGGGCGTTCAACGCCCCGGGCATGTGGCCGAGCCGGGCAACCGAGCGCGGCTCGGGCGCCGCGCCGCGAAAGCGCTCGGCCGAGCGCACGTCCAGCACCTGCGCGGCGCCGGTCTCCAGGGCGGCCCGCACGGCCTCGGCGTCGGCCATCAGGGCGGCGTTGATCCGGGGCGTGAAGTGCCGGCGCGTGACGTGCGGCGGACGGTCGTCGACCGGCCGGCCCTCGGCCTGCCACTTGGGCAGCCCGCCGTCCAGCACCGAGACGTCCTCGTGCCCGAACACCCGGAACATCCACCATACCCGGGCGGCGGCACAGGCGCCGCCGACGTGGTCATAGACGACGATGCGGTGCCCGTCGCCGAGCCCCAGGTCGCGCACCCGCGACGAGAACACCTCCGGCGGGGGCATCATGTGCGGCAGCGACGAGGCTGGATCGGCGACGCGGTCGATGTCGAAGAACACCGCGCCGGGGATGTGGGCGCGGGCGGACTCCTCCGCCGGATCGCGCGGATCGCCGGGCATGAAGTGGCGGGCGTCGACGACGCGGACGTCGGGCGCGTCCAGGTGGTCGGCCAGCCAATCGGTGGTGACCAGGGCGCCGGAAGCGGGTGACGGCATGGGCAGGTCTCTCAATGGTGGGCGGGGGAGGCGCGGTGTCAGGCGGCCGGCTCCAGCCACGGCGGTGTCGGCAGGCCCTTCTCGCGCAGGAAATCGGGATTGTAGATCTTGGACTGATAGCGGGCCCCCGTGTCGCACAGGATGGTGACGACGGTGTGGCCCGGTCCGAGCGTTTCGGCCACCCGCATGGCGGCGGCGACGTTGATCCCGGACGAGCCGCCCAGCACCAGGCCGTCGTGGCGGACCATCTCGAACAGCGCGCCCAGGGCCTCGGTGTCAGAGATTCGCACGGCGTTGTCGAGGGGGGCGCCCTCCAGATTGGCGGTCACCCGGCCCTGGCCGATGCCCTCGGTGATGGAACTGCCCTCGGCGCGCGGCGTGCCTTCGGTGATCCAGGCGAACAGGCCGGAGCCGTGCGGATCGGCCAGCACCGTGCGGATGGCCGGATCGTGCGCCTTCAGCGCCAGGGCGACGCCGGCCAAAGTGCCGCCGGTGCCGACGGCGCAGGTGAAGGCGTCGATTCGGCCGCCGGTCTGGCGCAGGATCTCGGGGCCGGTGGTGCGCCGGTGCGCCTCGCGGTTGGCGGGGTTGTCGAACTGGTTGGCCCAAAAGCCGCCGATCTCCTCCGCCAGCCGGCGCGAGACATGGATGTAGTTCCCCGGGTCCTTGTAGGGTTTCGCCGGCACCAGCCGCAGGTCGGCGCCGCACAGGCGCAAGGTGTCCTTCTTCTCCTGGCTCTGCGTCTCCGGCATGACAATGACCGTGCGGTAGCCAAGCGCGTTGCCCACCAGGGTCAGGCCGATGCCCGTGTTGCCCGCCGTGCCTTCGACGATCGTGCCGCCGGGTTTGAGCAGCCCCTTGGCCTCGCCATCGCGCACCAGAGCCAGGGCGGCGCGGTCCTTGACCGATCCGCCCGGGTTGAGGAACTCGGCCTTGCCGAGGATGGTGCAGCCCGTTTGCGCCGAGGGCCAGGACAGGCGGATCAGGGGGGTATTGCCGATGGCGGACAGGAAGCCGTCTCGGATGTCCATGGCGTGGGCCTCGGTGTATGGAGGGCGAGAGGGGAGGGCGGTCAGAATCGGTCCTTGCGGCCCCGGATGTCGGCCAGCACGGTCACCGGATCGGCGCCGGCCAGGCCCAGGCGATCCGCCAGGGCCGGGTCGTCGGCGCGCAGGAAGGGATTGGCGGCGATCTCGTCGCCCAGCACCGACGGCACGCTCGGCCGTCTCGTCGCCCGCAGACCCTCGACGTCCTCGGCGCGGGCCTTCAAGGCGGCATTGTCCGGGTCCACGGACAGGGCGAAGCGGATGTTGGACTGGGTGTATTCGTGCGCGCAATAGACGCGCGTATCCGCCGGCAGGTCCCGCAGGGTCGACAGGGCGCGCCACATCTGTGCCGGCGAGCCCTCGAACAGCCGCCCGCAGCCGATCGAGAACAGTGTGTCGCCGCAGAACAATGCCTTGGAGTCCTTAAACCAATAGGCGATGTGGCCGACCGTGTGGCCCGGGGTATCGAACACGCGCGCCTCCTGGTCGCCCAACCGCACCGAATCGCCGTCCACGACGCCCACGTCCAGGCCGGGAATGCGCCGGGCGTCATTGCGATTGCCGATCACGGTGCAGCCGGTGGCGCGCTTGACCTCTGGAATGCCGCCGGTGTGGTCGTGGTGGTGGTGGGTAACGAGCACATGCGTCAGGCGCCAGCCGCGCTGCTCGACGGCGTCCAGCACCGGTCCCGCCACGGCCGGATCGACCGCCGCCGTCTCGCCGCTGTCGGGCTCGTGCAGCAGGTGGACGTAGTTGTCGTTCAGGACGGGCACCAGGTCGATGATCAGGGCGGCCATGGTCGGGGTCCTCCAATGCGTCGGGCAATGCGTTGTGTGGTGTTCCCTGGTGACGACGGATGTCGTTTCCATATAGACTCCAAAGCCATCGGTCGCCACCCGTCGGGTGGCGCGCCCGTCACGGCGAGGAACCGCGCCATGCGAGCCGACGTTATCGACCTGCGCGATTTCTACGACAGCCCGCTGGGCGAGGCCGCCCGTCTCCAGATCAGCCGGCGGGTGCGCGAGATCTGGCCCGATACCCGGGGCGAGCGGGTGCTGGGGCTGGGCTATGCCGTGCCCTACCTTGACCCGTTCCTCGACGAGGCGGAGCGGGTGATCGCCGCCATGCCGCCGTCGCAGGGGGTTCTGCGCTGGCCGTCCGGCGGGCGCAATCTGACCGTGCTCGCCGACGAGACCGAACTGCCGCTGCCCGATCAATCCATTGACCGCATCCTGCTGGTGCACGGCCTGGAGGGGCTGGACCAGACCAATGCCGCCCTGCGCGAGCTCTGGCGGGTGCTGACCGAGGCCGGCCGGCTGCTCATTGTCGTGCCCAACCGGCGCGGGCTGTGGGCGCGCATGGAACGCAGCCCGTTCGCCAACGGCCGGCCCTATTCCAGCGGCCAGCTCGACACGCTGTTGCGGGCCAACCTGTTTACTCCGGGGGCGCGCACCACCGCCCTGTTCACTCCGCCGACGCGGGCGGCCATGCTGAAGTCCGCCGGGCCGATGATCGAACGCCTGGGCACGCGTTGGTTCGCGGGGGTCTCGGGCGTGCTGCTGGTCGAGGCCAGCAAGCAGATCCACGCCCTGCCGCTGACGCGGGAGGCGCGCCGCGCCCGACTGCGGGCGCCCGAGGTGGCGTTGCCCGGCCTGCGCCCCGGCGCTGTGGCGGCGGAACGGCGGGTGGTGGACCTGACCGAACACCGCCGCCCGGTGCGGTGAGACATCGTCCCGCTTTGGGCGCGTTTCGGTGAGCGGTGCGCGGAACCGGTCTTCAAGTTTTGCGGAGTTGATCAAAAAACCAAGCGGGACTACCCGATTCCCTCTAAAGCCCACGGACAGTAAGACTCGATAAAAAGAGAGCAAATAAGTTCGACGACGCTCTTGTTCACATGGCGCGGATGGCCGTCGTCATTGGCAAAGCTGCCTTCTCCCATGGCAGCAGCAATCTGTGTCACAATCTCATAGCTCGGAAAGTACTCAATATCTGGATTTTTTTCGGCAGCCAGGGCGATCGCATACCGAACAATAGCTTTGGATATGGCGTTCGCCTCGAAAACAGTGTACTCTGACGCCGTTCCCTCGAGCGGCACCGGAGAAAGAGTGATAAACATCCGTGTATCGGGGTTTGTTTCTTTCATTCTCCTAACCCCATCAACTACGGTATTTGCTATCGAATCGGGTGTCGCAAAGTTGGACAGTTTCCCCGATTTTTTGTTTTCCCCAATCTCCTTTTTTAGAATCTTTATTTCCGCGAAGCCGAGTGTCAGTATGAAGCAAATCTTGTTTTCACTTATGTATTTCGCGAACTCTTTGCGTTGCATCCAAATTGAAAACTGTACGTCAGCCGGGTTTTCCTCGCCCAAACTCAAATGCGCGCTTGGAAGCCCTAGGCCATTCAAAGTGTTATGAATATTCTGCGCAAAACACGTGCCCATGACGACAAACTGTGTGTCCCGCGAAAGAAAATTCTCAGCGTTGACATTCAGGTGGAGTTGAGTCCGTAGGTACTCACGTGAGTTGAGTTGCTGTCGGGCTCTGGGATACCAACTGTTCTTTGTTCTTTTTAGGAGTCGGATCTTTTTATCGTAGTTCTTTAGAACCTCTTCCCCCAATCCGAGTCCTTCCATTTGCGACTTAAGGCGGCCACCAGAGGTTCCGGCATCTTCCCCGTCCCGCAGACAATAAGACCAATGTTCGGCGAGGGCCTCCATTAAGCCCAGGCGTGGGTCACAAACATCCGTGAGGAGGATCAGAAGGTGCGCAACCGCCCAATTATACACAAGGCTATTTTCATCATACTTGTTTATCAGGAGGTTCAATACAAGAAAATCTTTGTTGTAGGCCTCTCTGACGCCGGCCTTGGCAGACTTAATAAAACCAGAATTCAGAGTTTCAATTGAAAGAGGGTTCTCGCCATGCTCAGCAGACAATGAATCCAACTTCAATGGAAAACAGTCCCCAGACAGCATTTGGGAGATAAATGTTTTGCCGACATAGGGCATGATGACCCCCTTGCAGAGAAAGGCTTTTTCACTTGCCTTCGGGAGAGGCGCGGTCTGGTAGGCTGGGACAGTGCTCTGGGAGAACATTCTTGGGTTTGCCGGAGCCAAGTGAACAAGCCGGCTCCGCAAAGGGATCAGGGCTTGGGGCGTCAACACCAACCGAAGAATGGCCGAATGCGCCACTTCGTCGCCCCGTGTTTTCGCACCCCAGGCACACGAAACCGTCGCCCGACCTATGGGCAATGACAGGACAACCCGAAACAGCGATCTGATCGTACCATCAGCGCCCCACTGCCGCAAACCAATACTACCTTAGAGCGGTTTGACCAGGGACAATGCAAACGTAAGTAATGAAGGGTGGCGCAATCAATGCCTCGGGACCGCTCCCGCTTTTCACAAGGCGGGACCGGAACGCCGCGGGAACGGGAAAAGGATGCGCCTCCTACGGCCACGCGTTTGGAGCGGCG